>ENA-OQHV01000025-OQHV01000025.1-human-gut-metagenome-genome-assembly--contig:-NODE-25-length-27439-cov-1.727519_pt1 | contig 27439 bp, 30 predicted proteins | sample MGYA00242641_ERZ504732 | MGnify/ENA primary metagenome ERZ504732 (study PRJEB26092, sample SAMD00036222) | human gut metagenome | host: Homo sapiens | study: EMG produced TPA metagenomics assembly of...
TGTACTGTGGCGAGAGCAGTCCGGAACCGCCGAACAGATCGACGAACACCGTCCTGTCACTGAAACGCTTCAAGACTTTTCTGAATTCCGATGCGAACATGCGTTTCTGTCCCACAAAAGGAAGCGGGGCCTGGCTGTAGTGGTACTTTTTCATTGCTGTAATCATTCTGTCGTGTAAGAGTGTTTATGTTTCGGATACAAAGTTCATCTCTTCTCCCCATGAAAGCAAAAATTCCACTCTTTTCATACTGCATGGAACGTACATTCCTTTTTGAACCGCCCAAGAATCTCATACACCTTTCTTTCGGAAACGCCATGTCTGGCCGAGAGAAAGGCCACACAATACGTCACCTTTTCACCTTTGCGGCGCATTTGTTCGTACTCCCTGTACAGGTCGATATATTTGTAGTCGTCCGGCTTGTAACCTGTCCCGGCCAGACGCTCCAGAAGCTCCCTATTAAAATTTAGAATCTCAAACAGTATCATAGCAAATATTTTTCTATCTTTGCAGCCTTAATGATATATAAAAGAAACAGATATGAAGAAAATAATAATATCAGGCATCGTTATGGCGGTTGCTACCTTGCCGTGCCTTCCCGTTAAGGGACAGGGAAAGGTGGTTCCTTTTAAATATGGTAATATGGACCACTGGGTAGTCAGGAATATCAAAGAATCAGGCATTATCGGAGGAAATCAGAAAACAGTTTATGCCGTTGGACCTAATATGACTGTCAATGGTAATATTCCTTATACCAATAAGGGTGGTTCGCCTTGGGGGTCCTCTAATGTCCTGGCACATGTATCGGGCATCTATAAGACGAATAACTCTGTGTTTCGTGATAAACATGGTAGTGGATATTGTGCCAAACTGGTAACCCATATTGAGAAAGTAAAAGTACTGGGACTCATCAATATCAAGGTCTTGGCTGCCGGTTCTCTCTTTCTGGGTAATGTTCGTGAACCGATAACAAGTACCAAGGATGGTCCTAAAGCCATCAACTGGGGTATACCATTCACCGCACGTCCTAAGGCTTTGCGCTTTGATTATAAGACTTCTTTTCCTAATGCAGCCAATCGTATCAAGCAGAATGGATTTAGCGGAGCCTCTACGGTTGCAGGTCGAGATCATGCTATAGCTGTGCTCTATCTGCAGAAACGGCATGAAGATGCTAAGGGAAATATAACAGCTAAACGTGTGGGTACGATGGTAGTCAGATTCGGAAAGAGTACCAATAGATGGGTGGAAGATGCTACCTATACAATCCATTATGGCGATATCCGCCACATGGCAGGTTATCAGGCTGCTACTATGGGACTGCGATCCGCTGACTATGCCCGTAACAGCAAGGGTAAGAGTGTGCCGGTAAAAGAAGTAGGATGGGCGAGTGCTAACGAAACACCTACTCATCTGATTCTTCAGTTCTCCTCATCCGATGGTGGAGCCTATATCGGAACTCCAGGCAATACCTTGTGGATTGATAATGTAGCATTAGTGTATTAAAATAATAAAATCAACAAGATGAAGCATATTCTGACAATACTTATTATGATGTTGGCATTGGGCAGCTATGCCTCTGAGCTTTCTGTAACCGATAGTATCTCATCTGCAGAGAAGGTGGATACGATGGCTTTACGTGCCGGGAAATCATGGGTGAACCGGATTCTTGACTACTTTAATGATTCCAACAAAAACAAGAAGCATAAGCGTTTCGATTTTAGTGTGATAGGTGGTCCTCATTATGCCTCTGATACCAAGTTTGGATTGGGATTGGTGGCAGCAGGACTATACCGTACTGATCCGAGCGACAGTATTCTTCCTCCTTCTAATGTCTCGCTTTATGGTGATGTCAGTTCTGTAGGTTTCTATATGTTGGGTGTCCGTGGTAACCATATTGCTCCTAAAGGAAGATATCGCATCGATTATCACCTTTATTTCTATTCTTTTCCCGCTGATTTTTGGGGAATAGGCTATGAGATGGGCGATAACGATGCCAATAAGAGTGACATGAAGCGTTGGCAGGCTCAGGCTGAAGTTAGCTTCCTGTTTCGTGTAGCAGATAATTTCTATATCGGACCGATGGCGAGTTATGACTATGTAATAGGTAAACATATTGAGCGTCCGGAATTACTGCAAGGCATGGATCAGCATACTTGGAATGTAGGAGCTGGCGTTTCTCTGGTATATGATAACAGAGATAATCTTACGAATCCACATCGTGGTATCTATCTGAATATCAATCAGATGTTCAGACCTGGATTTATGGGAAATGATTATGCTTTCAGTACGACGGCATTTCGTTTTGATGCCTATCAGCGACTGGGTAAGGGAACGGTTCTTGCCGAGGACATTGGGGCTAACCTCAACTTTGGCAATCCTTCGTGGGGAATGATGGCTGAATTGGGTGGTACTCATTCCATGCGTGGCTATTATGAAGGCCGTTATCGCGATAAGCATTCTCTGGAAGCTACGGTTGAGTTGCGCCAACATGTATGGAAGCGTAATGGAATCGTAGTGTGGGTTGGAGCAGGAACCATCTTCCCGAAATTCTCGGCATTGCGCTCTAAACAGATTTTGCCGAATGCCGGTGTAGGTTATCGCTGGGAATTTAAGAAGAATGTGAATGTACGTCTGGATTATGGATTCGGTAAGTCGGGGCAGTCTGGTTTTCTCTTCAATATCAATGAAGCGTTTTAGTAATAATGCTCTTTATGTAGTTTGATAATGCTCTTTAAAGTGTTAATGAAAAAGTAGAATGAACAGTTTTACGGATATATATAATAAGGTGTCATCGGGCGCATTCCTTTACGGGTATGCTGTGGGAGCATTGTTGTTGCCTAATATAGCTCTGTGCTATACTGAATGTCTGGCTCCTTGGGCTTGTGGTGCCAATGTGTTGCTGCCTTTGGCACTCTACATGTGGTTCTTTTCGTTAACCAGATGCCCGGGTAAGATGATCTGGTGGGCTTTTCTTTTTGTTTTTTTCGCTGCCTTCCAACTGGTATTGCTTTATCTCTTCGGGACGGGAGTGATAGCGGTAGATATGTTTCTGAATCTTGTAACTACCAATCCTGGCGAGGTGAAGGAACTGCTTGATAATCTGTTGCCTGCCGTGGTGGGTGTTTTTGTGGTTTATCTTCCTTTGCTGGTTCTGGCCATTGTCAATATCAGCAAGAAAGGGATGATAGTGGTTCAACTCCAGCATCGAGTGCGTCGTTGGGCTTTGGAGATAGCTGCTGTCGGTTTATTCTGTCTGCTGGCTTGCTATGTGGCTGTAGATGATTATCGCTTACGCAACCAGCTTTATCCTGTTAACGTTTGCTATAATCTCTATCTTGCTTTCGAGCGTGATGCGGCTTCAGAGAATTACAGGGAGGCAAGCAGAAATTTCAGGTTTGATGCCAGGAGCGAGCACGATGCTGAGGCTCCCGAGGTGTATGTGATGGTGGTGGGAGAGACGGCGAGAGCTCACAATTTCAGTCTCTATGGCTATCCGCGCGATACCAATCCTTTGCTTTCCAAGACTCCTGGAATCATAGCTTTTCCCGATGCTACAACCCAGAGTAATACTACGCATAAAAGTGTTCCTATGCTCCTGTCGGCTGCATCAGCAGAGGATTTCGAACGTCTCTTTCATGAGAAAGGTATCCTGGCAGCTTTCAGGGAGGCGGGATTTCATACCGTATTTATCAGCAATCAGCTGCCTAATCATTCTTTTATTGATTTCCTTGGCGAACAGGCTGATGAACATTACTTCCTGAAGGAAGGTGCTTCTGCAAAAGATAATCATTATGATAGTGATTTGTTGCAGAAGTTGGATGGGATATTGCCTGCGGCAGATGCTTCTTCATCCAAGCAATACCGTTATCGGAAACTCTTCGTGGTACTTCATACTTATGGTTCTCACTTTAATTACCAGGAGCGCTATCCCCGTAATTTCGCTTTCTTTAAACCTGACAGTAAGAGCGAAGCGAAGCCAGAGAACCGGCGTGACCTGCTGAATGCATACGATAATACCATCCGGTATACCGATTATATCCTGCATGGTATCGTAGAACGTCTGCAGAAATGGGAGAAGACTCAGGCAAAGACGGATGGGGTATATAGCCAACCTACATCGGCGATGCTCTATACCAGCGACCATGGAGAGAATATCTTTGATGATGACCGTCGCCTCTTTCTGCACGCCGCCCCGAGGCATCTGATTATGAGCTGCATGTTCCTTTCATCATCTGGACATCATCTGGTTATGGAAAACAATATCCGGGAATACTGAAAACTTTGTCTGGTCATCGTACCCAACAGGTACAGACGAGTCTTTCGGCTTTTCATACGATGTTGGGGATAGGAGGCATCCTGACCCGTTATCGCCAGGATAAATATTCTGTGGCAAGTGAGAAGTATCATCCTGTGAAGTTGTTTTATCTGGATGATCATGATAAAGCGATTCCACAGGAAACTGCCAAATATTAGCATCTGATTTTAAGCGTAAACGCGCTCTTTGTGTAAAATACATGAAAAGAGTTTTCGTAAATGTCAATTATTTGCGAAAACTCTTTGTCGTATCTATAATTTGCTGTATCTTTGCACCCGGATTTAGATAATAATAAAAATACAGTTGTTATGGAACCAACTCGAAAAATCGAAAAGGTAGGCATGCGCAACCTCCGTATGGAGGATTATGATCAGCTTGCCAAGTCATTTAGGCGTATTTACGCAGACTCAGATGTATTTTGGACAAAGAACAGATTAAGAAGCTCATTACTATCTTCCCTGAGGGTCAGGTGGTTATTATCGTTGATGATAAGATTGTGGGCTGTGCGCTCTCTATCATCGTCAATTATAATATGGTGAAGGGCGATCATACCTATGCTCAGGTTACGGGTAATGAAACTTTCAATACCCACGATCCTAATGGAAACATTCTTTACGGCATCGAGGTATTTATCCACCCTGATTATCGTGGTTTGCGCCTGGCTCGCCGTATGTATGAGTATCGTAAGGAACTCTGCGAGAAGCTCAACTTGAAGGCTATCATGTTTGGCGGTCGTATACCAAACTATCACAAGTATGCCGATAAGATGCGCCCTAAGGAGTATATCGAGCATGTAAGAAACCGTGAAATCTATGACCCGGTTCTTACCTTCCAGCTTTCCAATGATTTCCATGTGCGCCGCGTAATCCGCAACTATCTTCCTAGTGATGAGGAGAGCGAACACTGCGCCACCCTCTTGCAGTGGGATAACATCTATTATCAGCCACCTACGGATTCTTATGTAGACCGCAAGCCAACCGTAAGAATCGGATTGGTACAGTGGCAGATGCGCCCATACGCTTCGGTGGATGACCTCTTCGAACAGGTAGAGTTCTTCGTTGATTCTGTGAGCGATTACAAGAGCGATTTCATTCTCTTTCCAGAGTATTTCAATGCGCCTTTGATGGCTCGTTTCAATGATTTGGGTGAGGCGCAGAGCATCCGAAAGATGGCGCAGTATACCGAAGAAATCCGTGACCGTTTCCGCGAGTTGGCCATCAGTTACAACATCAATATCATCACGGGTAGTATGCCTTATCTTAAGGACGATTCCCTCTATAATGTGGGCTTCCTCTGCCGCAGAGATGGTAGCGTAGACATGTACGAGAAGATTCATGTTACACCAGATGAGCAGAAGTGCTGGGGATTGAGTGGTGGTAGCCATATCCAGACCTTTGATACCGATTGCGGTAAAATTGGTATCGTCATCTGCTATGATGTGGAGTTCCCTGAGTTGTCAAGATTAATGGCTGAGGATGGCATGCAGATTCTCTTCGTGCCATTCATGACCGATACCCAGAATGCTTACTCCCGAGTAAGAGTCTGTGCACAGGCGCGTGCCATCGAGAACGAGTGCTATGTAGCCATTGCGGGTAGTGTGGGCAACCTGCCACGTGTTCACAACATGGATATCCAGTATGCCCAGAGCGCCGTGTTCACCCCTTGCGACTTTGCTTTCCCTAACGATGGCAAGCGTTCAGAGGCAACACCTAATACCGAGATGATTCTCGTATCAGATGTTGACCTGAATCTCTTGAATGAGCTTCATACCTACGGTGCTGTTAGAAATCTTCGCGACCGCCGCAAGGATCTCTACGAATTGAAACAGAAGAAGTAGGGGAAGGGAAGTGAAGAACGAAGAGTGAAGAATTCAATTGTATTGATATATAGATATATAAAGAATGTATAAGATAGAAATTTCGGAGCGCACGCTCCACTTCAAGCAGCCGGCAGGCACGTCTCGTGGCATATATACCACGAGACACAGTTATTATCTCACCCTTACATCGGATGAATTGCCGGGAGTAGAGGGAGTGGGAGAGTGTGCTACGCTCCCTGATCTCAGTTGCGATGCCAAACCGGAATATGAGATGACCCTGCGACAGGTTTGTCAGATGGTGGAGCAGATGGGACGCATTCCATACGATATGATTCGTGCTTATCCTAGCATCACCTTCGGTTTGGAAACAGCCTTCGCTTCGTTCTTCGATGCAGCGAAGAAGTTTTTGGAGATTGTTCCTGCTGAAGGAGCATCTTCTTCTTCAGAAATGTTGAAGCAGAAAGGGGTTTCTGTTCCTGCCGGAATGGAGAACCTGACAGAACTTTTCGACTCTCCTTTCGGTAGGGGAGAAGAGGGAATCACCATCAACGGATTGGTGTGGATGGGAACCTACGAGGAGATGCTGGCACGACTGGAGGAGAAGCTCCAGGCGGGTTTCCATTGCGTGAAACTGAAGATCGGTGCCATCGATTTTTCAAGGAACTCGATCTCATCAAGCGCATCCGTGATGTGTATACCAAGGAGCAGGTTGAGTTGCGTGTAGATGCCAATGGTGGCTTTTTGCCGGAGAATGCAATGAGTCAGCTGGAGGCTTTGGCTAAATATGACATTCATTCGATAGAGCAGCCTATCAAGCAGCACCAGTGGCCTAAGATGGCCCAGCTCTGTCGCGAAACACCGCTTCCTATCGCCCTAGACGAGGAGTTGATTGGTGTGAATGTCCGGAGTATGAAGCAGGCTTTGCTCGATACGGTCCGTCCTCAGTATATCATCCTCAAGCCTTCACTTCATGGTGGAATCTATGGATGTAACGAGTGGATAGAACTGGCTAACCAGCGTGGTATCGGCAGCTGGATTACTTCTGCTCTTGAGAGTAATATCGGTCTGAATGCTATTGCTCATTATGCAGCTAAAGTATATGGTCCTAATGTTAAGATGCCGCAAGGCTTGGGCACCGGACAGCTCTTTACTGATAATATACCGATGCCTTTGGAGATTCGTGGTGATCAATTATTTTTAGTAAAATGACTTTAGAAGAATTCCTTTCAGAATGGAATAACGGTAGCGACCGGGTGCTTGTTCATACAAGTGGTTCTACAGGCAATCCTAAACCGATGTTGGTTGAGAAAAAGCGGATGCTCAACTCGGCCCGCATCACTTGTGATTTCCTGGGATTGAAACCTGGTGATAGCGCCCTGCTCTGCATGTCGCTCGATTATATTGCAGGTAAGATGGTGGTGGTGCGGAGTATAGAGCGCCATCTCCATCTTATTTCTGTTTGCCCAAGTGGGCATCCTTTGAAAGATGTAAATGAAGAGATTACCTTCGCTGCGATGGTCCCGATGCAGGTTTATAACACCCTGCAGGTTCCTGAAGAGCGGGCTCGTCTCTGCCGCATCAGGCATCTTATTATCGGTGGTGGGGCCATAGATGAGGCTCTCGAACAGAAACTGAAGGCTCTTCCCGGCGATATTGCCATCTGGAGTACCTACGGAATGACCGAAACGCTCTCGCATATTGCCCTGAGAAGAATTAACGGTGCTGAGGCCAGCGAATGGTACCAGCCTTTCGATAGTGTCAGAATCAGTCAGACCGATGAAGAATGTCTGGTGATAGATGCTCCGCAAGTCTGTGCTGAACCCCTGATAACGAATGATATTGTGGAAATAGAATCCTATATATATAATAAGGTGGAAAAACTCCGTTTTCGCATCAAAGGCAGAAAAGACAATGTGATTTGCAGCGGAGGCATCAAGATACAGATAGAAGAGGTTGAGGCTCTGTTGAAGCCTTATCTTGAAAAACCTTTCATGATTGTCAAGAAGAAAGACGGGAAGTTTGGAGAAATTGCTGTCCTCTTGACGGAAGATGAGGATATGAAAAAAGTAGAGGCGACTGTTCGCCGCCTCTTATCTGATCATAAATATTGGATTCCAAGGGAATATCTTCATGTAAACCAACTCCCGCTTACCGAAACCGGAAAGCCGAAGCGCTCTATCTTTCTTTAAAGGGATTCTCTGAAGAAATATTCTTTAGCTGAATTATCCTTCTCTGAAGAAGTCAAGTGCTTCCTTGATCTCTTCTGTCGTAGCAGTCTGGTTGATACGGATATCGCCTATGCCGCCCAGCATCGTGAAGTTGATGATGCCATTCTGGTTCTTCTTGTCATGATGCATCAGTTCTATCAGTTCATCATAGTCATCGCAGGTAATATCCAGTGAACCATAGAATTCCTTGATGAAGTTTACGGTTTGGCGCATCTTCTCTGTAGGGAATCTGGTTTTGGCAACACTCAGATAGAGTTCAGGGATGAGACCGAATGCCACTGCATAACCATGCAGGATAGGCTTGCGCTTCAAAGCCCAACTCTCGAATGCATGACCGAAAGTATGGCCCAGGTTCAGCGCCTTGCGGATGTCCTGCTCGTGAGGATCCTGCTCTACAATGCGCTCCTTTACCTTCACGCTGTCGCCTACCATGCGCTGCAACTGCTTCAAATCAGGCTTGTCGAGGTCGAAACAGACCAGTTCTTCCCACATTGCTTCTGTAGAAATCAGACCGTGTTTCAGCATCTCTGCATAGCCCGAACAGATATTTTCTGCATCGAGCGTCTTTAAGAATTCTGTATCGAGAATAACGAACTTAGAATCGTTAAACACACCTACTTCGTTCTTCAGTCCGCCGAAGTTGATGCCTGTCTTTCCACCTACCGATGCGTCTACCATAGCCAGCAGGGTGGTAGGGATATTGATAAAGTTGATACCTCTCTTAAAAGTGCTGGCAGCAAAGCCACCCAGGTCGGTTATCATGCCGCCGCCCAGATTAATCATACAGGAGTGGCGTGAAGCTCCTCCCTCCTGCAGTCCTTTCCATACCATCATCAGACTGTCGATGTCTTTATGGCTGTCGGTAGCCGGAATAGTGATGATATGGGCTTCCTTCATGCAGTAAAAACTCTGCAATACAGGCATGCATAGTTCCAATGTCGTAGTATCTGTAAGCACAAAAAAGCTTGTCGTGCTCACACTCAGAAAGTGCACTTACCAGTTCGCTTTCCAGTTTGGTTGATATGATTACTCTTTGTTCCATAACATTCTAACGTATTAATTTTTGTGCAAAGATACACTAAAATGGAGACAAAACAAAAAAAAGTTGCTAAATTTGCGTTTTTTATCTCAGAATGCATTAAACCTTGGTGTATTTAACGCGTCAAAACAATCGAGTAACAAAAATGATAATAGAATATCATAGCGATTATGTGTGAAAACACTCATAGTTGAAAATAATAACAAATAAAAATAAGAATGAAAAAATCGATTCTGACGATGCTGCTGCTGTTGATGGCAATAGCATCCTTTGCTCAGCAGCGACTGATATCCGGTCAGATTACCGACCGCGATACCAAGGAGGCCATTGAGCAGGTAACTATTCAATTGCTTAAGAGCGACAGCACGTATGTGGCTGGTGCCATCAGTAATGAGAACGGACTCTTTCACGTCACCGCTCCGGCTAATGGTAAGTATCTGCTCAAGATTTCGAGCGTAGGATACAAGTCTACCATGAAGCGTATCCAAATTTTTGATAACAAGGATTTGGCTATGGGTAAGATTGTGCTGGGTGCTGAGGCTATCATGCTGAAAGGCGCAGTGGTAACAGCTATGGCTCAGAAGGTAACTCTGAAGGAAGATACTTTCGTGTACAATTCTTCTGCCTATCGCACACCGGAAGGCTCGGTAGTTGAGGAACTCGTAAAGCGTCTGCCGGGTGCAGAGGTGAGCGATGACGGTACCATCAAGATTAATGGTAAGGAGGTAAAGAAGATTCTGGTAGACGGCAAGGAGTTTATGACCGGTGACACCAAGACTGCCCTGAAGAACCTGCCTACCAGCATCATCGAGAAAATCAAGGCATACGATGAGAAGAGTGATCTCTCTAAGGTGACCGGTATTGATGATGGTGAGGAGCAGACCGTGCTCGACTTCGGTGTCAAGAAGGGTATGAATAAGGGTCTGATTTCCAATATCGACCTGGGCGTGGGCAACAAGAGCCGCTATAACATGCGTGGTATGGGCGGTTATTTCTCTAATAACAGCCGATTCATGCTCTTTGCCAATGCCAATAACACCAGCGACCGTGGTTTCGGAGGCGGTGGCCCCGGTAGAGGTTTCGGAGGTGCTAACGGTTTGAATGCCAGCAAGATGATAGGTGCTAACTATAATTATGAACTGAAAGATAAATTCAAGTTCAATACTTCACTTCGCTGGAATCACAGCGATGGCGATATTTGGAGCCGTCGTTCCAGCGAGAACTTCATGGGTAGCAGCTCTTCGTTCAGCAACAGCTTGACTCAGAATTTCTCCCGCAACAACAGCTGGAACGGCAACATCCGCTTGGAGTGGATGCCAGACTCTATGACCAATATTCTCTTCCGTCCTTCCATCTCCTGGAGTACCAGCGATGGATTGAGTGGCAGCCAGTCGGCTTCTTACAACAAGGATCCTTATACCATTACCACCAAAGACCCTCTTTCTGAGGAAGGTATTGATGAGTTGGACAAGGCTGGGGCTATGGTGAACAGTCAGTTGACTAACGGAATCACCTATTCTGATAATAACAATATCAGGGGTATGCTGCAGGTGAACCGCAAGTTGGGCAACAAGGGACGCAACATCACCTTGCGTATGAATGCCAAATATACGGATAATGACAGCAAGAGCATCTCGCTTAACAATGCCAAGCTCTATCTCGTACAGACAGCGGAGGGTAAGGATTCTACTTATCAGACCAACCGCTATAACCTGACTCCTTCGAAGAATTACAGTTATGCGGGCCAGTTGACCTATAGTGAGCCACTCTGGAAGGCTACCTTCCTGCAGTTCAGCTATAAGTTTACTTACAGCTACTCCAAGAGCGACCGCAGCACCTACGATTTCAGCAAGTATGCGATGACAGGAGATCATGAATATCGTGGTTGGGATAGTTACCTGAATCCGTTTGCCGGTCAGCTTGGCAATTACAAGGATGAGGATTTGAGTAAGTATTCTGAGTATAAGAACTATACTCATGATATCCAGGTGATGATGCGATTCATCCGAAGCAAATATAATCTCAACTTCGGTGTAATGATTCAGCCACAGCGCTCCAACTTCATCTACGATTATATGGGCAATCATAAGGATACCGTCCGCACGGTGACGAATATCAGTCCAACCCTCGATTTCCGTTATCGCTTCTCAAAGATGAGCAACCTGCGTGTGAACTACCGTGGTACCACTTCTCAGCCAAGCATCTCTCAGTTGCTTGATATCACAGATAACAGCGACCCGCTGAACATCTCGAAGGGTAACCCTGGCTTGAAGCCATCGTTCACCCAGAACTTCCGATTGTTCTACAACAATTTCGTGCAGAACCATAACAAGGGTGTCATGACCTTCATCAACTTCTCTACCACCAACAATAGCATCAGCAACAAGGTGACCTACGATGAGAAGACTGGTGGTAGAATCACCCGACCTGAGAATATCAATGGCAACTGGAATGTGATGGGAGCCTTTATGTTCAACTGCTCTATCGATAGTGCCGGTGTATGGAACTTGAATACCGACACCTACTTGGGTTACAACAACTACGTGAGTTATCTGAGTCTCGACAAGCAGTCTGATTCCCAGAAGAATACCACCCGCAGTACTACTTGGAGAGAGCGCCTCTCTTTCAGCTATCGCAACAACTGGCTGGAGCTTTCGCTCGATGGAACATTGAATTATAACCATGCTACAAACAAGTTGCAGCCAAACAGCAACCTCAATACCTGGCAGTTCTCTTATGGACCAAGCATGACGCTTACAGCGCCTTTGGGGCACCAGTCTGAACTCAAGCCTCTCTATCAGCAGCCGCCGTGGTTATAGCGACAGCAGCATGAATACGGATGAGTTTGTATGGAATGCGCAGCTCTCTCAGGGTTTCCTGAAGGGCAAGCCTCTTACCATCATGCTGCAGTTCTACGATATTCTCCGCCAGCAGAGCACCTTCTCTCGTGCCATTTCTGCTACATCCCGTACGGATACGGAGTATAATGCCATCAACAGCTATGCGATGCTGCACGTGATTTACCGCCTGAATCTCTTCGGAGGCAAGGATGCCCGCAAGGGTGGACCTGAAGGTCCTGGTGGCCGTCCAAACTTCCATGGCCGTCCATTCAATGGCGGTTTTGGCGGTGGTCGTCCAGGCGGCAGAATGTTCTAGAAAGACTTCATTTAAAACGATAGTAAGCCTCACTCAATGTTTACGTGAGGCTTATTTCAAACAGATATGACGAGAAAAAATCCCCGCTCTTCGTAATGAAGAACGGGGATTTCTTTATTTGGGATTACTAAAAGTTCATTGATTAGAGAGAGAACTTGTAGCCTAAAGTAATCTGAATTACGTTGTTGTAGTGATCAACGTTATCTGCAATCTTAGTTACACCGATGTTGTAACGAGCATCTAATACAATGCCCTGATACTCGTAAGAGAGACCTACTGGGATAGAGAGATCTACAGTCTTAGCATCGTCCATATCGTCCTTATTTACCAAGAAACCTGGCTGCAAACCTGCCTTGAGAGCAAGACCAGCTACTGGATAGTAGTTCAAAGTGATAGGCACATTGATATAGCCTGGATTCCACTTATAGTCATTCTCGATAGATCCGTCTACGATTGGAGTATCGATTTCAATATCCTTGCCCTTGAAGCCCTGTACAGAGTAGAGAGCGCCTACAGCAACACCAAAGTTGCTGGTAGCCTGATACTGCAATTCTGCACCGGCAGCGAAACCGGCTTTCCAGTCATTATCACCAATTGTTGAAACGTTCAAACCAACCTTAGGCTGAATAGTTGTTGTACCTGCAGCCTGCTGTGCGAAAGCACCTACTGAAGACAGCACCATAGCTGCCATAACGAATAATTTTTTCATAATCTCTAATATTTTAAATTAATAGTATATAATGCTCATATAGAGTATGATTGGTTATCAGTGTGTATGCTGATTCCATCATTTTTACGAGGTGCAAAGGTATATTTTTTCTCTATTCGCTCCAAATATTTTAAGCTTTATTTTTAAATAAGTAGCCAAATATCACATATAAGTGTCTATTTCGTATGTTTTTAGCAATAATTATCCCAATATTCTTGCATCGTATCTTAAAATGTTGTATCTTTGCAAAGTAAGAAAGAAAGGAAAATAATTATGACTACACAATAAAACTCCCCCTATACTCTTCAAAGTGTAGGGGGAGTTTTATTTTATTCTTCATCTTCGTCCCAGTCTTCTTCGTCAAATCCGAACATGGCTGGATCTACGAAGGCGTCCAGGGCACGGCGTTCCTTCTTGGTTGGGCGACCAGTGCCTCTTGCTCTGTCTACGAATCCGCTGATGCGGCTCATCTCCAGGAGCTCGTATTGCTTAGGGTCGGTTACGTTTTTTATAGACACCATACAGCATCTTGGCGCCTACGCGCTGCTCTATGCAGTCGAGAACCTCGAAAGAGTAGGTGATAGGGGCTTTCTTTACGCTCACCACATCGCCACGCTTGATGATGAAGGAAGGCTTTCTGTTTACGCCTCCCACCATGACGCGGCCATTCTTACAGGCATCGGCAGCAATGCTGCGGGTCTTGTAAATGCGGGCAGCCCAGAGCCACTTGTCTATTCTTGCTGATTCCTTCATGATTATTTCTTTCCTAGCTTATTGTATTGGTTCATGGTGATGTCGATACCAGCCAATACGAAGCTCTTGATGATGTCTACACCCAGGTCGATGGCCGGCTGCAGCTGCTTCATGTCTTCCTCAGTATATTTGCCCAGCACCCAGTCTATCTGGCCGCCACGTGGATAATCGTTGCCGATGCCCATGCGCAGGCGGGCATAGTTCTGACCGATAAGCTGTTGGATATGTCCCAATCCGTTATGGCCGCCGTTGCTGCCGTTCGCCTTCAGTCGGAAAGCACCCAGAGGCAGGGCTAGCTCATCGCTGATAACCAGCAGTCGGCTCTGGTCAATCTTTTCCTGATTCAGCCAATATCTTACCGCATTACCGCTGAGGTTCATGAATGTGGTAGGTTTGAGCAGGAAAATCTTTCTTCCCTTGAGCGTAGTCTCGGCTACGAAGCCATATCGCTTATCCTCAAAATGAATATTGGACGCTTTAGCAAAAGCGTCCAATACCATAAATCCTGTGTTGTGCCTGGTGCCGGCGTATTCATCGCCAGGGTTACCAAGCCCACAAATCAAATATTTATCCAATGTTTGATAATGCTTTACTCAGGTTCGTAAAATCTCTAAATGACTCAGTGATTAAGCCTCTTCTTCCTCAGTAGCCTGAGCTGCGAGCTGAGCGTTACGTGTCATCTTGATAGAGCAAACTACAACAGCCTTGCTTGTAGCCAACTCGAGACCCTCGAATGAGAGGTCACCTACCTTGATGCTCTTACCGATCTTCAACTCTGTAACGTCGATATCGAGGTGCTCAGGGATAACCTGGTAAGGAGCTGTAACGTTGATCTTACGGATAGAGAGGTTCATACGACCACCATCACGTACACCCTGTGCAAGACCTGTCAACTTAACTGGAATACCGATAGTGATAGGCTTCTGGTCGTTAACCTCGTAGAAGTCAACGTGCAGAGGAGCGTCTGTTGTTGGGTGGAACTGGATCTCCTTCATGATAGCAGTGTGGCTCTCACCGTCGATGATGAGGTTGATAACGTATACATGAGGAGTGTAGATGATTTTACGCAACTCAGTGAATGGAACTGCGAATGACAAAGCCTCAGGAGCACCATTCTCGCCCCTCTTCTCACCATAAAGGTTACATGGAATCAAACCTTCCTTACGCAATGTCTTAGAAGCTTTCTTGCCAAGGTCTGTACGCTTCTGACCTGTTACATTAATCTCTTTCATTTTGTGTTACTCTAAATTAAGTTATTAATAAGAATGTGCCTTAACTCGCCATCACACGGATTAGCTTTGCTTAAAGCGGGTGCAAAATTACGAAAATTATTTGGAATGAGCAAACTTTTTGCCGAAAAACATGTTCTACATGCAGAAAAAATATTGAAAATACAATTTTTTGCTTAAATAAACTGAAATTTTTGCCCGTTTTCTTGTCTATTACCTATTTAATGTGTATTTTTGCAAGCGTATTAGGTAATTTAATAAATGAATCTTTTAAAAACATTAGAGAATGATTAATAGGGATTTGATAAGACGTAAGATTGTGCAGTTAACCTACGCATACTATCAAAACAGCGATCATAACATGGATAACGCTGAGAAGGAGCTGATGTTTAGTCTCTCCAAGTCATACGATTTGTACAACTACATGTTGCAGCTCATCGTTGCCATCACCCAGGAGGCACGCAAGCGCTACGATGTAGATGTAGCTCGTGCCAAGAGAGAGGGTGAGCAGGAACCTTCACCACGTTTCGCATTCAATAAGTTCGCTCTGCAGCTCGAAGAGAACAAGATGCTGCTCGAATGGATAGATGTAAAGCATTCCAACTGGGATGAGGATATCGAAATGGTGCGCAAACTGTATACTGCGATTACGTCTAGCGATCTCTATGCTGATTATATCAGCGGTGCTATTGATAAGGAACTCGCCGATCTCGACGAGTACAGCCGCGACCGCGAGGTATGGCGCCGCATCTACAAGCAGTTCATTCAGAATAATGAAGAGCTTGATGCATTCCTTGAGGAGAAGAGCCTCTACTGGAATGATGACAAGGATATCATAGATACTTTCGTATTGAAGACTATCAAGCGTTTCAACCCGGATGCTAAGGCCAAGCAGGAATTGCTGCCAGAATACAAGGATGCTGAAGACAGAGAGTTTGCACGCAAGCTCTTCCGTGCTACCATCCTCAACTGCGATACCTACCAGCGCTATATGAGCGAGGCTTTGCGCAACTGGGATTTCTCACGTCTTGCCTATATGGATGTGATTATCATGCAGATTGCCATCGCCGAGGTGATGAACTACCCTGGCATCCCGGCTACCGTCACTATCAACGAGTATGTAGAACTTGCCAAGGCATACAGCACTCCTCGCAGCGGCGGTTATGTTAACGGTATGCTCGACAGCATCTGCCGCGAGCTCATCAGCCGCAACCTCATCCAGAAGGAGATGCCTGAGCGCAAGCAGCACGCACAGCACGGCGAACAGCGCCCAGACAACCAGCACCCAGCCGGCCGTCGTCCGCGCATTCATCGCGCTCTGGGCGAGGGTGAGTAAATAACGGAGGCCTTTCTTGCTGGTCACACCTTTTTATATGTAGAACATAAATAATAATAGATAATACTTTTAACGACATGACAAATTTAGTATTGCAAGCAGCTGCCGGTGGTAGCAGCATGAGTTTTCTCATCATGATGGTAGCTATCTTCGCTATCATGTGGTTCTTTATGATCCGTCCTCAGCAGAAGAAGCAGAAGGAAATTCGCAAGTTCCAGAATGCTTTGGCAGAGGGTACCAAGGTGGTTACAGGCGGCGGTGTTTACGGCACAGTTAAGCGTGTTAACCTCGAGGCTAATACCGTTGATGTTGAGATAGCTCGTGGCGTGGTAATCACTGTAGCTAAGGGCTACGTATTTGCTGATACAGCTAGTCAGACACCTAATGCGTAGTATCAAGAGCATATTAAAAGCTGTCAGAAACTTCCTGTTCAGTGGTCTGAATAAGGAGTTTCTGATTTTTTTGTTCTTTCTCGCTCTCAGCGGCATCTTCTGGCTGATGATGACGCTCAATGAGACTACAGAGAGAGAATTCAATATTCCTGTGCAGTTAACGGGCGTGCCCCGCAATGCGGTAATAACCGGCGAACTCACTGATACTGTGAATATTACGGTGCGCGATAAGGGATTCACACTCGTTACCTATGCTTACGGAGGCAAGATTCATCCGCTCACATTCCGTTTTTCCAATTATGCCGACGAGGAAACGGGAACGGGACAGATTCCGATGGCTGATGTGCAGAAACAGGTGGCATCCCAGCTCTATGGCTCTACCAAACTGCTCTCCATTAAGCCGGCAAAATTTGATTTCTTCTTCACCTACGGCTCTTCCAAGCGAGTGCCTGTGGTGTTCAGAGGTAAGATTACAACCAGCAAGAGCTATTATCTGGCGCATACCGAATTTCTGCCGTCTACGGTTACGGTTTATGCCAACAAGAAGCAGCTCGATGAGTTGCAATCGGTAGAAATCGAGCCGTTCAACATGCGCAACCTGCAGGATACCATTCATCGCAGCGTACCTATCAAGAAGATACGTGGCATGAAGATTGTGCCTCGGATGGTGCGTCTGGCGGTATATCCTGATGTGCTTACCGAAGTGTCGGTCGATGTGCCTGTTACGGCCATCAACATGCCTGATAACATGGTGCTCCGTACCTTTCCATCTAAAGTGGCGGTAAGATTCACCATCGGAGCCAGCCTCTTCAGAACCATCAAACCGAGCCAGTTTAAGGTGGTAGTAGATTATAACGATCTGGTTAACAACCCTTCTGACAAGTGCCAACTCCAGTTGCGCAGCGTGCCGCGCTCGGTGAGCAAGGCGCATCTCGAACTGGAAATGGTAGATTATCTGCTGGAACAGCAATGATGATTAGTAATTTATAATTTACAGTTAATAATTCATCGTGATGAAGATAGCGATAACGGGCGGTATAGGTAGCGGAAAGAGCTATGTGTGCCGGATATTAGAGAAACAGGGCATCAGGGTTTACGACTGTGATGATGAGGCTAAGCGGCTCATGCGCACCGATGCCAGCTTGCAAGCTGGTTTGAAGAAGCTGGTGGGCGAGCAGGTTTACAGTGCAGAGGGCGTTTTGCAGAAGCCCGTGCTGGCTCACTTTCTGCTGGCTGGCGAGGCTAACAAGCAGGCTGTCAACGATGTGGTTCATCCGGCTGTGGCGCGCGATTTCGAGCAGAGCAGCTATGAGTGGATGGAGAGTGCCATCCTCTTCGATAGCGGTTTCTACCGCCGTATCCACCTCGATTTCGTGGTCTGCGTAACGGCTCCCGTTCCGGTCCGCATCCAGCGCATCATGCAGCGCGACATATCCCGGCAGAGAAGGCGCAGCAGTGGATAGATGCCGTCATGCCGCAGGAAGAGCTCGCAGCCCGCTCCGATTTCGAAATCGTGAACGATGGCGAGCAGAATATCGAAGCACAGGTAAGAAAATTATTGGATATCATTAATAATAAAGAATAATAGAAAAGACAATGGAAACAATCCTTTCAATTGCAGGCAAACCAGGCCTTTATAAATTGGTATCAAGAGGTAACAGAAACCTCATCGTAGAAACACTCGATGAGACTCACAAGCGTATCCCAGCTTTCGCTACCGACCGCGTAACAAGCCTTGGTGACATCGCTATGTATACAGACGCTGATGAGGTGCCACTCTGGGAAGTGCTCGACAGTGTAAGCAAGAAGGAAGAGGGCAAGCCTAGCGCTTTCAACTACAAGAAGGCGCCTGTTGCTGAGCTTCACGCTTATTTTGCTGAGGTTCTTCCTAACTACGATCGAGACCGTGTTCACGACAGCGATATCAAGAAGCTCCTCCAGTGGTACAACATTCTTGCTAAGTACGGCATCACCGATTTCAAGGCTACTCTCGCTCCTACAGAGGGTGAGAACATAGATGATCGTGCTGAGCAGGTTGCTGAGTAAATTCCGTCAGATTTTTTAGAGCAGCGGATTTTCACGGATTACACGGATTTTTTTTTCGAGATAATAACTCGTTTCGAGCATGTCTCTATAAACCCGTGTAACCCGTGTAATCCGTGCCTGTTTTTTTCCTTCAGTCTATAAATCCGTGCCTGATTCTTATTCCTCAATCTTCTTCAATTCCTTCTCAAATCTTCTGCGATACATTTCTCCCGCTATGGTCAGACCAAACGGGAAGGCAATCCAGATGCCCAGAATGCCCAAGCCGCAAGGGAAACCCAGGGTGTAGCCCAGCGGCAAGGAGATGACGAAATAGGCGATGAAGGCATAGAGCACCATCGGCTTTACACAGGCGATGCCACGCAGCGCATTGGCAAAGGTATACTGCAGTCCGTCGCCAAACTGATATACCATCAACAGGATAATCAGCGTAGCCACATACGCCTGCACCTCCACATTATCATTAAACCAGCCACCTATCTGATGGCGAAGCAGGAACACCGGCAAACCCATACACAGCGAGAACAGCAGGTTCAGCCGGAACCCGTCGTAGGCATTGCGGTGAACTGCCCCGTAGTCCTTCTGACCCATAAAATGGCTCACGCGGATAGCCAGCGCAGCCGCCATGCCCGAAAGCACGAGATAGAAGAGCTGCGAGAGGGTAATCATCACCTGATGAGCCGCCAGCGGAATGGTTCCCAGCCAGCCCACCATCACACAACTCAGCGTGAAGGCAGCCGATTCCATGCCCAGCTGTAGCGCCACAGGCCAGCCCAACCGGTTCATCTCCCTGAAGTCAGCCTTGGTCAGAGAACTGTGCAGAATATCGCGTCTGTATTCCCCAAGATTCTTGCCCGTCATCAGCATGCACACCATCGCCAGCGCCATCAGAATGCGGCTCACCAGCGTCGAAATACCGGCTCCCAGCAAACCCAGTTCTGGGAAACCCGCCACACCGTAAATCAGTACCCAGTTGCCCAGGATATTGATTATGTTGCCGCCAATCATCGCCCACATCGCCACCTTGGTCTGTCCGAGTCCGTCGAGAAATTGCTTCATCGTGAAGAAGATGCCCATGAAGAGCACCGAGGCGAGGTTTACCAGAAAGTAAGGGCGGATGAGCGAGAGCAGCTCTTCAGGCTGTCCGATGCGCCCCAGATTCAGGTAGAGCACAACGAGGGCGAGGGTGAAGATGATGCCCGTCAGCATGTTGGCACAGAAGGCATTGCGCACTTTCTGTCCGATGCAGTCGGTCCGTTCCTCGCCGTAGAGCCGTCCGATGATAGGAGTGAGTCCGTAGGTGAATCCCATATAGGATACGAAAACGAGACCGAAGATATTGTTCACCAGTCCGGCAGCCGCCAGTTCGGGTGTACTGTGATGGCCTATCATCAGCGTATCAGCAAATCCCAGGATGATGGTACCCAGCTGTCCTATGATGATAGGAATGCCGATAGCTAGCAGTTCCCGGTAGTGATGTTTCTTGTTTGTCGTTATTGATGTCGTATGATTATTCATATTTGCTTTTAATTACTAATCTATTTCCTTTATTCTGCTTAAGAGCATGCAAAGTTACGGCTTTATTCACTAACTACCAAATTTTAAAAGGTAAAAAAGTAAAAAGGTAAAAAGAAGCTTTAGCCCCTTCCTGCCCCCATCCCCAGCGATTCCATTGCTGGTCCCCCTAAAAAAGGAAAAAAGAGCCTAGCTTACCCCCGCTAGGCTCTTTTTACCTTTTTACCTTTTTACTTTTTTACCTTTTTACCCTTTTACTTTTTTACCTTTTTACCTTTTTACCTTTTTACCCTTTTACCTTTAGATGTATGAACTTCCTTCCTCTTTCTGTCCATACGAGGTAGGTGTGGGTATAGGCGGTGCCCAGTTTCTCCTGTGCCCCATCGCAGTGAGGGTCGGGGAGGGTAGAGTAGCGGGTGCGGCTCTTCGCCAGGCCCATGTGGGCATAATCAGCATAGAGCAGATACTGGCCGCTCTGGTAGTACTGGATATGAAGGGCGCAGAGCTGGCGGTTCAACTCCTGTGCCGTGATACCCAGCTCCTTCGCTATCTGCGTGGTGGTATAGCAGGAAACAGAGTTGAGCACATTGTCGGTGTAGAGCGCCTTCGGCAGAAGATGATCCACCTGATTCTCCAACTGGATGATGTTCTCACCGTTCTTGGCGATGCAAACCACCTGTTCGTCCACCACACCGTTCAGCCGACGAATCTCCATATCCTGTTCTCCGATGAGTTTCTTCTGCTGATCAATCTGCACCTGCTGGTTTTTCAGCAGATTCTCCTTCTCCTTGAGTGTAGCTCTGAGAATCTCTTCAGCATGCCGAATCGTCTCCTCATCACTCTCGCCCTGCTTTACCGGAATATAACCGCCCGTCTTGCGAATCTGTGGCAGCACCTCGGAAGTAACCCAGTTTTTGAACTTCACCGCCGTTGGAAGCTTGGAGCCGAGAACCAAAGCATAGAATCCGCTCTCGTTGACGAAGAGCATCTGCTGGAATCGCTCTGATGAGGTTCCATCCTTACGGAGACTTCCCGGAACCTTGCTACCGCGTTTTGCGGTATCAAGTCGGTTAACAAGCTGTTTTACAGCATCATACGATTTTTTGTACCCCAGCGCATTACATACATCTTTCGCGCAGAACAAAGGCTCCCCGTTTTCATCGGTTTGAATACGAATCTTACCGAATTCAGGGTTTTCAAACACAGCTGTATATCCCACAGTCTTTTCCTTCTTCATCTCTTCCTTTTTTGTATTTTCTTCTGTTTTCATGTTAAAAATGGTATTAAAATTAAACACTAATCACTACCCAATGGTAATCCAAATGCTCTCATCCCTGTCTCTCGCAGCGGTAATAGCATTGATGAGGCGGTGGAGCCAGATGCGGGAGTTCACAACCATGCCTTTTACACGGTTTTCACCCACCAGGATGCAGCCCTGCGTATCATCGGGATAATTGCCGGCATGGATGCGGATGCCCTTAAAATTGGGGACGCCCAACAGCAGCGGCAACCACATCTTAAAACTCGGCGACTTGCTGATCACCAGCGGATAAGTACCCTCAGGTATCGCCGTCTTGCCCTTCATCTTCTGCGCCTTCTTGCCCGATACACGCCCCAACCGCACATTCTCCTCGGCAGGACTCAGCTCCACACCCAGAAGGTTGCGCCAGCACGGCTCCAGCGTATCACAGAAATACGAGTCCGCATTCAGCTTCTCCGCAGGCACCTCGCACACCGTCTTCAGTCCCCTGCACTTGTTCACACTCTCAATCGTGCGCTTCTTCACATCCTCATCCTTCAGGATGTAAAGGCGACCTATCGTGTAGGTCTTCTTCTTTGCTATACGTTTTAAAACTATCTGCATAAGTAAAAATAAATTTAAGATTTAATAACCATACCGTCGTGGCGGTACTTAAGCTTCTCAAAACTGTCACAACTGTCACAACTGTCACGCTTGCCCGTATACTGATACGCTCGCCTGATGTAATTTCGGTGCAGCCACTGCCTGATCATCATATCGGTACCCTTCGCATCCAGTCCATGCTCTAGCCGGATGGCAAGCAACTGCGCAGCCGTAAAGCTATCGGGCAGTATCTGTAAAAGATTCTGAGGCCCACGCTTCGAACTCCTCTGCGCCGTAAAGTTCTCCTTCGCAATCATGTCGCCGAAGAACCGCATCTTGCAGTACAGGTCATACTGCTCGCTCCAGCGGATAAACTCATCAATCTCCGGTTCCCACTTGCAACCATTGGCTACATACAGCACGCACGCCTTCAGGTAAGCGATGACGTTGGCACGGAACGAGAGATTCTCAAACGTCCTGTCCTGCGACAGCCGGGCAAACTCAGCATTCTCATCCTTCAGTTTGAGAGCAAGCTGAAACGCCTCCTTACACTCAATCAGACCCGTTACTTTGTTCAGATTTTCGATGTAAGGCCGTAGCGCCTCACGGTACGATTCATCATAAGTTCCGTAAACAGGCATATCTTCGCCGATTTCCCTTTCGGGGATGGTGCAGAAGTTGATACGGCTGATAGGACCATCGGTAAGAACTTTAGAGAAGTAACGCTGACCCTTCTGGATGGTGGTAGATGCATTCCAGTTGAACCGGATGGTAACACGCTCCGTGACACTCATTGTTCCTACGCGAGTTTGTCCATATTTATTACCCGGGTCTGCTGCCAGACACATGATGCGGAACTGCTGGCTTCCGCTGCCCTTGAGCGCATCAAACTGGTCTAGCTCATTGAGCGAAGTATAGAGGAAATGTTCCTGCGCTTCGGCCGTTCTCATCACGAAAGCCGGGTTTGTCATATCCGCATCAATCTCCTGGATAATCAGGTTTTCAGGTCTCTTGCGCTTATCCTTGTTGGCACCCTTGCGCAGCATCTCATCCTTCCACGCCTTTTCGCGCTTCAGGTTTTCAGCATCCCTCAGCCTGATATCCTCCATAATGAAATCGATGGGCCTGTTCACGCTACTCTTACCCGCTCCGGTACCCGCAAGCAGCAGCGTCATCAGTCTCGCCTCGTGCTCCACGTTGTCAATATACCGGAACCTCGTCTTCCAGAGATGCGTAGCCAGCGGCGGGAAGATAGCGTGCGCCACAGCCGGCTTATAAATTTCCGGTGTCCTCGATATCAGCAGCTCCACCAGCTTCGGCAGTTTCTTCGGCATCTCCGGCGGGTCAGGATAATCCTCCCGTACTTTGAACTTTGAGATTCGAACTTTGAACTGCATAATTAGTCACAGCATTCGAATTATTCACTCTTCGTTCTTCACTCTTCACTTCATTCGCCTTCTGTTCTGCAAGCGCATTCACCCTCATCACTTCCCTCGACATCGGCTTCGTATTGTCAGCATATTTCGCATAGAAGTCGTGAATCAGCTGATGGCAGTCGTTCTCCTGATAGTAGCTCGGCATTTTCACCCTCACCACCTTCATCAGTTCCTCTTCCTCCATCACCCTCGAAGCACCGGCGCTCATGATAGCCAGCAGCGAAGAGTGCCTCGACCCCACGGTATCAATCTCCATACCCCCGAGTCCGGCAGCCTGCGTAAAGAGGTCAAACGCAATCAGATTCTTCTCCCTGGCTCCCAGTCCGCCAGCATTCTGATTGCCTCCAGAATCCCCGATATGAGGAGCATCAGCACCATGGCTATCACCAGGTTGGGCAGGCTGAACAGCAGAGCCAGCAGAAACAGCAGGATTGCCGTCGTTGCCCGATAGTCTATTATTTTCATTATTCTTTCCATTGCTATTAACTTTTAACTGTAAACTATTAACTTTCCCTCTTCCGTCCACGGTCAGTCCGCGGTCCAGATACGCCTGCCTTCGCATCAGAATCTCCTTCTCGCTCAGCACGGCGCACCACATCTTCGACCTGTAGATTTCCGAGTCCTTATCCGTAAGATAAATCATTCTCTCGGGTGTGATGCAGCTCTCGTCATACGGCACCCCCAGCGCCTCGCAATATGCTTTCTGCGTCTCCTCGATGGTCATTCCCACCGGCAGTCTGATACCGATGTGCAGCTTCTTCCGGGCACTGTAGCAGAGGTGCAGCAGCGAGCCGTTCCAGATGCTGTCAGAGCAGTTCAGCTCCCTTGCCTTCTCGATAGCCTTGTCTACATACTCCCTGTCATCCACGTCGATGATAGTCTGGAACATGAAGCTCTCGGGCTGGGCATTCTCCTGTCTGCGCACATTGTTCTTGAAAATGCCGTAGTGGGGACAGAAGAAAGGCAGTTCGCTCTTCAGTCTGTCCTGCGCCTTCTTCACCGCCTCCTCATCGTTAGCATTCACCTTCGGGATAGGCAGTTCGCCCCTAATCTGCTGAATCATCTTCCTGATTTCCGGCGATGCAATCACCTTGTCATACACCGCCATACTGTTGGAAAACACCTTCCCCTTATTGCCCTTGCGATAAGGGTTCAGTGCAATTACATGTTGTGTTTCTGTCATGTTATTTCGTTAATAAAAGATTGGTTTGTGGGGTAATCCCCTCTTCCGTTTTCACTACTCTCAGCCGTCTGTAAGGAGGAGGACTGAACACATACGCTTTCACTTCCATCATTTTAAATAATTTAGAAGATTGGGGGCTCCCACCATGGTTGATGTGCAGATACACAAAAGCCCCCGAAACTCAGACCGCATTGGTTCTGAATTCCGGGGGCAAAGGTAAGGCAAATTTCTCGCTTCTACCTAGTACGTACTATGTACGCGTACTAGTACTACCTGCCAGATTAGCCTCTGATAGCAGGCATCACTTTTTCGAGGAAGGGAATCGTTTTCTTCTGATCCATTCCTCGGTTGTAGGCGGCTCTCATCGAGTTCGGATTAGGACCCCAATAATTGCCGAATACGCTCCATATATTATCGATTTTCAACTCTGTACCTATCTGGTTGGCAAGGATGGCAGCTTCGGATGATGACAGTCCTGAAGGCATGAAATTTTCGGTTACCAAGCCTATCTCTATCAGGTTGTTCTTTATCCTCTGAGCCCTTTCCGTTTTCAGCTCAGCCGGCATCTCAGCATTTCTGCATGAGTTTTGCTCACAGGCATTGCTGCCATAATAGTTTTCCACATGCTCGAAGTACGAGCTACCAGCGTTCATGATGATCATTCTTTGTCCAGACATCTCTCATCCTCCTTTCCCTGATAGTTGTTCATGTGTTCGATATATTGTCCACCATTCATCTGTATGGTATTGTTGATAACGATGGTAAAGTGCTTTATTACGAAGCGAATAAATTTTCTATAGAAAAAAAGTTTCATCTTCTTTTATTGTTTTTATGTTGATTGTTAACTGTTTCCGCCTCATTTTAGTAGAGGACGTGTGTTTGCGCTAACGTTTTTTAGCGTAAGCCGCTGGAGACTGCCGAGCGCCTACTAGTCGTAAGGGTGTGGGGGCGGGTAAGGTTGTGTTTACTTTCTTTTTGTTGTTGATTATTTAATGTTAATACTAGGCTTCTGATGTTAGCATCTTGACCGGTTATTTCTTATTTAATGATTAAAATTCATCGTTTTGTCCGATTAGTTCCAAGAAGCTGATTGCTATAATACCGAAAGTCTTCTTGTATTTTTCCATGGCTTCCGTGCATTTCACTCTCTTTTTATTCAACACATCAATCTTTTTCCTTTTCAGACTTAACTTCATTTTATCATCTTCCTGGAGATTTTTCAGTTCCTTGTCACATGTTTCCTTAAGTCCATTGAGGAAACTTGCTATGATTCCCATCGTCCTAGCCATCGTTTTAACAGTTATGGTTTGATCCTTTTCACATATCCGTTTAAATGTAGTGTGATCGAAACTGAAAATCTTTTCAACGCTAGTGGGACCCATCAATTTGTCACGACACAACTCGCTTAAGAAGTCTCCTAAGCTTTCTAGGCACCTTTTCTTAACACGGTCTAGGTCCTTTTGGGTTATGTTCATCTTTTTTGGCATAGCGTTAAAATTTGCTGCAAAGGTTATAAAAAAAAGTCATATAACCAAATAGGAAGTGAGTGCTATAAGACTCACGGATTTTAACGAAATTTGTGCGTTCGTGGTATGTTTGACCGATGGAAAAAGGCTAAATGATGCAAGAAAAGAGATTTTGTTTAAATTCTGTCTGCAGCAGCACGTATGCGGTTTGAAACCTCGCATAGTGCTCCACGGAGCATATTCTTCTCTTCTTCGGTGAAACTTCCCACTCCACCATTTCCATCGATGCCGTCGAGTTTGTGATAAAGCCATGATGCTGACAACATTTGGGCACAAAAAGCCCCCGATGCGTCACGCACCAGGGGCTTAAAGAGTTCATTTAATTACTTTATGAAAACACAACCATCAAAAGACGGCTGCTTGTAAATCCGCTTTAATATTGTCCATACAGGCGTTGAGTCGTTGGTATGTTTTCTCTCCAGCGGTCTTGACCCCACTTACATACTGGCGCATGAGCGATGGGTTGATGCCTGCACGTCTGGCAATCTCGGTAGCGTTGAGAAAGGAGAACTCCTTGAAGAAAGCTTGCACGTCGTACTTATATGTAAACGTCAAGTCTTGCAAGGCCTTGTTGTTAGGGTCATCTTCCCTACATTCCTGAAGAGCCTCATGAAGTCGGCCTTGGCTTCCTCAGCGGTCGCACCATCACCATCTATGACACCATAATTACCCAATGGCTCATCATTGTAACAAGAGTATCCGCCATTACCATATTCTAAAATCAGCACTACATTCTTTGCCATATATCTTATTTGTTTAAAATTCCCATAAAAAGAGTTCTCCACACGTCTATCACCACAACACGCTCAATTGCAAGGTTAAGGGCAGTTGCCCGGACTATTGTCCGAGCAACGTCTTTTTAATGCGTCTAAGCAACCCTGTCTTAACCTCATGGCTACCATGTCTTGGAATTCTGATT
>ENA-OQHV01000026-OQHV01000026.1-human-gut-metagenome-genome-assembly--contig:-NODE-26-length-27281-cov-1.953672_pt1 | contig 27281 bp, 40 predicted proteins | sample MGYA00242641_ERZ504732 | MGnify/ENA primary metagenome ERZ504732 (study PRJEB26092, sample SAMD00036222) | human gut metagenome | host: Homo sapiens | study: EMG produced TPA metagenomics assembly of...
CTTTTGAGACAACAAAATGATAATTCGATTTTTCGTGTTGGCAATCGAGTTAAAAAAGTTAATTCCGCACCAATACCCTACAAAACACAAAGCTTTTGCTAAACGCAGTTAGCAATTTAACATCTTTATATTTACATCTTTCTGTCCAACCGCCAGTTACTTCTTGGCAAGTTTATATTCACGAGCCGCATAAGCCAGAACGATGACAAATCCTATGAGCGGTACCAGGAAAGGAAGTGTGAAATGAGTACGGTCGGCGATGAGTCCCATCAACAGAAAACCGCAACCTCCGATTGGCGTCATCATCAGAAGTGAAGAGGCAGTCTTGGTAAGGTTGCCCAAACCCGTGAGGGCGATACTGAAGATGGTAGGGAACATGATGGCCTCGAACATATAGTTGCAAAGCAGGCTACCAGCGATAGCTACCCAGATTTGACAGGACTAAAAGTATACAGACAACACACCCCACAGCACAGATCAGCAACATCGTTGTTGCCTTGATTCGGCGCATAACCCAGGAACCGAGGAATCTGCCTACCATAAAGAATGCCAGCGCACAAGTCAGGGCTACGGAAGCCGTGCGGTCGTCCATCCATTTCATGCCCGTAACGAAATTGATGAAGTAGGAATTGATTGAAATCTCTGCCACTTCATAGCTCAGCAAAGCCAGAAGTCCAAACACGAACATCTTGTGATGGGAAAAGAGTTTGCTGATATTAGAACCGGCTGCCTCATCTTCTGCTGTAGCCACATGTCTGATTTCCGGTAAATCTACACGTGAGAAAACCAGAGCTATCACCAAAACCAGAATACCCAGAATGGTATAAGGCACCACCACATTGCCGCCCTCTTCGGTCTGGTTGAAGAGGAACTGACCGATGCAAAGTGTGGCGAAAATGCCACCCAATCCATTAAACGACTGCGATAAGTTCAGTCGGCTGGTAGCTGTTTTCTTGGCACCCAGTTCGGTAACATAGGGATTGGCGGCTGTTTCCAGGAACACCAAACCGCACCCGATAATGAAAAGACAGAGCAGGAATGCTGAGAAACTGCCCACCGCAGCACCCGGGATAAAGAGCAAAGCGCCAATACCAAAGAGGAGCAGACCAAAGACCACGCCACGGCGATAACCATACCGGTTGATAAAGAAGCCAGCAGGTATTGCCATTAGGAAATAACCCAGATAGGTGGTAACCTGAATAAGGGCGGAATGAGTAATACTGATGTGCAGAGCATTCTGGAAGTGCTTGTTGAGCACATCCAGAATGGCACGAGCGAAGCCCCACAAAAAGAAGAGCGACGTAATGAGAATGAATGGGACAAGATATCTCCTGTCGGTTGTCTGATTTGTATCTGTCTGTTGTTCTGTTAACATATTCATAAGGCATTCATTTTAGCTGGGAACAAAGGTAAGGCTTTTCGATGGAAATTCCAAACTTTCCCAGGATTATTTGTTGTTTATATCAAATATAATTGTCTTTACAGCCAGATGAAATCTCCGTTCATCGACGCTGAACGGCGGTTCAACGTCTTTGAACGGCGGTTCAACGTCGCTGAACGGACATTCAACGTCGATGAACGAAGATTTTATCTGATAGTAAATACATCTTTAACTAGAAATAGAACGTTTCTGATGGCTATTCAGAGACAACTCTTCCCGTCATTCCTTCGGAATCAAGACGGCTCCCTCCTGCTTCTTACCATCCATCAGAATTCTCATCGGGTGCTCAAAGCGTACATGACGGACATATTGCGTCTCCTCTACAGCCGGCATTGCATCCAGGATTTCCTTATTTACAAAGCCGCCTTCACCTGTATTTGTATCTACCGTAAAGTATCCCACGCCAAAAGAGGTGAGGTTCTGGAAGAAGTGAGTACCCTGACTAGGATCGATATTGTAATTCTTCAGAGCCACCTCTACGATAACCCGGGCAGCGCTGATATGCGGCCATTTTACAGGTACACCCAGATAATGGTCGCTGGAGCCCCAACGGCCAGGACCTATCAGCACATAGTTCTTGCCGTCAGCAAGGAACTTGCGGTTGATTCGTTCTATATCATCGGCTACATAAAAATTATTCATCGCAGAGAAGTGGTCATCATACTTCACATAAACCACATCAACCACATCTTCGCTGATGCCATGACCCAGCGAATTGTGCGAACGCAACAGGCAGTCGGAATCAGGGATAGCCTTCACATCTTCATCAAGCATCTCCTTGGCATCGACGATAGGACGAATCTGAAGAAGATAGAATTCGCAAGTCCTGTCATTATTGATATTGCAGGCAAACTCTATCTCCACAGGTCTGCGCATAGCCCCTGCTCCATACTTCATCGACATCTGCAGTATCTCTGGCAAAGGCACCACTCCATGCTGGAGCACACTTGAGAAAGTTATCAGTTTGCGGCCATTCTCATAGACTCCATCATTGATGACCTGATCGTATGGATCGAAAGTAGATGCGATATAGGTAAGACTCTGGTCTTCTACGGCATCTTTCACCCGAAGTTTAAGAATATTAAAACCATCATCCACCTTGAAATCATTGCCCACATGCTTCATATCCAGCGCATAGAACTGGGTCTGGGTGTCGCGCAGAGCCAGCTCAGTTTCCGATGTCTGGAGCACCTGATTCGGATGGTAAGGACAAACACGAAGGGTCTGACCTCCATCTACGATATATTTACCCAAGCCCAAGGCTAGACTGGCTATACCCTCTTCAGCTTCTTCATCACCTATCGGATAATAATTGAGCGAACGGAGCACACCGCTCATGGTAGGATAAAACCTTGTACCATAGTCTTTACCCACAACCTGCTGCAAGATAACAGCCATCTTTTCCTGATCGATGACATTGCTCGTTGCGGTCATGTAAGCCTTCGAGTCGCGATAGAACACAGAAGCATAGACACCCTTGATGGCACAGGCCAGCATCTGCAGCATCTGATACTTATCTTCCAGATACGGAATCATATAGGTAGAATAGATACCGGCAAACGGCTGATAGTGGGCATCTTCGAGCAGCGAACTTGAACGGATTGCGATAGGACTCCTGGTTGCCTCAAAGAAGGTGAAGAAGTCGGCTATCAGCGAATCGGGCAGCTGGGCATGCAGGAAGTGCTTCAGAATCTCATCGTCGCTAGCATCACTCAAAGCTATCGGATAGAGATTGTTGCTCATCATGAATTCGTCGAAGATATCGGTACAGAGCACCACGGTCTTCGGAATCTGCACGGTGGCATTCTCATACTGGTTGAACTCAGGATGGCGCTTGATGATGTTGTCCAGGAATGCAAGACCTCTACCCTTTCCGCCCAGGGAGCCTTCTCCGATACGGGCAAAGTGGGCATACTTGTCAAACTTCATGCGGTCGAAAACAGCCACTACACCGATGTTTTTCATGTGACGATACTGCACGATGGCATCGAAGATAATCTGTCGGTGAGCATCCACATCCTGCAATTTCTCCCAGGTAACATGCTTCAGGAAAGCTGATACAGGGAAGATGGCACGAGCACAAAGCCAACGGCTCATATGGTTGCGGCTGATATGATAGAGCATGGAATCGTTAGGAATATTGAAGATGTTATCCTGCAATTCCTTCAAACTATGAATGCGCATAATCTCCTCATGAGTCTTAGGATCACGGAATATGAAATCGCCAAAGCCCATGTGCTCTTCCATCAGACGGCGAAGATCTACGCTCATCTTCTTCGAGTTCTTGTCAACAAAGCGGAAACCTTCTGCCTCTGCCTTCGCACGGTTCTCACTTTCAGAACTTTCTATTATAAGCGGAACGAAAGGATCATTCTTCCTGATATAACGGAAGAGTTGCAAACCTGCATCTGGACATTTCTCGCGACCGAAAGTATCTGTACGATGCTTAGGCTTCTCTTCAGGCATCACCTCATTACCAAAAGCTTTGGCAGCACTCTTTAACGGGAAACGTGCATCGCTGATTACACCCAACGTGTTATCAGAATACTTATCATACAGTTTCTGGGCTTCCTCGTAAGTACGAGCCAAGACCACCTTAGGACGGCCACGCATACGCATGGTAGCCGCATGCCGGTTCAGAGCCTCCTGAGAAAAGTTCTTGCTCTGCTCCAATATGTAATTATAGAGATTAGGCAATATAGAACTATAGAAACGGATAGAATCTTCTACCAGCAGAATCATCTGCACGCCTGCTTCCTGTATGTCATGTTCAAGATTCATCTTATCCTCTATCAGCTTGATGATAGAAAGAATAAGATTGGTGTTGCCAAGCCAGCAGAAGACATAATCGAAGATACTCAAGTCTTCATTCTGCATACGCTTGGTAATGCCATGAGAGAAAGGCGTAAGAACAACACAATGGATATTGGGAAACTTACCCTTGATGTCGCGCGCTACGTCGAAGGCATCATTATCAGCATTGCCAGGCATGCAAATCACCAGATCAATGACGGTAGAACGCAGCACAGCAGCAGCCTCTTCGGTAGTAGAAACCTGAGTAAAGGTTGGCGGATAGCGGAGCCCCAGCTCCATATATTCATTATATATCTTCTCTTCGATACGTCCATCATCTTCAAGCATGAACGCATCGTAAGGATTGGCTACAATCAGTACATTGTAGATACGGCGCATCATCAGATTCACAAACGATACGTCTTTCAAGTAGAATTTATTCCACTCCTGAGGTATATTATTTTCCATAAATGAAGTTAAAGTTTGTGCAAAGATACTGATTTTCTGAGATTTACTTGCATCTTTCAACATTTTTTTTTATATTTGTGCCATAAAATATGAAGATATGGTTACAAAATCTTTCATCACAGCCATCTTGGCTATATTCAGCCTGGTTCCATGCTACGGACAAAAGCACCAGCACGGCAAGGCATCATATTACTCTAAGAGAGCAACAGGTGCCCGTTCTGCAAGCGGCCAGAGAATACATCATGACAGTTTAACATGCGCACATCGGTTTTATCCCTTCGGAACGCACCTCAAGGTTACAAACCTTAGCAATGGCAAGAGTACTATCGTAAAAGTCATCGACAGAGGGCCGTTTGGAAGAGGTAGAATCATTGACCTATCATGGAAGGCTGCAAAAGAAATTGGTATGATTGCACAAGGCGTAGCTTCTGTAAAAGTTGAAAGGGTCGAAAAACCGATTCCTTACAAGCCAGAGAACACAAAATTGCCTAAGATTGATTTCGAAGTGGCTGAAACGGAATATGAATTTCCAAACAAGTGGGGAACTACTGACAGGAATAAGGAAAATCATCACAGCAGTAAAAAAGAAACAAATAAAATTACTTCAAAGGTAATAAATAAAACAGAGCACCATAAAAGCAAAGAGGTGACAAAGGCAAATCTAAAAAAGCACAATACAGATATAGCAAAAAGTAAAGGCGAGAATCATCATTGATTCTCGCCTTTACCTTTTTATATATAACGGAGTCCTAAAATAAGAAACTATCATACAAATTCATTATCTTACCGGAATCTTATCTTGATTTTGTCGGAATATCAAACTGATTAACCTTGGAAATCGTCTTACCGCCTTGTATAACAGAAACACAGAAACAAGCTGTACCATTCTTTAAACGGTTATCAGCCTTGACCATTGCTGTATATCGAATCACATGGCCAGGAGCAATACTTTCTACATGAACACTTGGAGATATGAAAATATGCTTATTACCGGTAGTCTCAATAACGGTTGGAACTACATCATACAACGTGTGAACTCCGTTATTTCGGATTTCAAAAATAACTTTGGCTGTTTCATTCCGATTCAAAGTATTGTCCTCATTTGAATCGACAAAACGGGCATTCAATATTTCCAAAGAGGATGAATAGGCATAATTCTGACCAAGTTCTTCCAGTGTAGAACTAGGAATAGTAGCTACTGGCTGCTGAGCACTGTAACTTCCGGTATAATCCCTATCATTGAAATCATAAATTCTATCATCACCTGAATTAGTTGAATCAAAGATTTCGTCATTGGAATAAACAGGTGAAGATTGCTGATAAACTCCATCCTGATAAGAATGATGATCACGGTGTGATCTATCTCGATAAACAGATTCTCTTTGCTGCTGGGATTTCTGGTCAGCCTGACTACCAATGGCCGCTCCAACTGCAGCACCGCCAGCCATGCCGATAATAGTACCCATATCTGAACCTCTAGGACCACCAGACAAGCCACCGATAGCAGAACCAAGAATAGAACCAAATGTGGCACCAGCATAAGCACCACTTCCAGTATAAGTATCGCAGCTACTCAACAGCAAAGAAGAGCAAGCTACAAAAAACATAATCTTTTTCATCTTCATTAAGCTTTAAATTTCTGCTGCAAAGATACAAAAAACTAAAAGAATAAAAACAAAAAAAGCCCTAATAATGATAAGGGAAAACCCTAAAAAAGCAAATAGTTTTGATTAGAGACAAAAAAAGCGCCCTTGTCAAAACAAGGACGCTAAATTTATCTGAGATGATTGAAAATTATTCAGCCTTTGGAGCCTCCTCAGTTGCAGGAGCCTCAGTCTCAGCTACAGGAGCCTCTTCAGCCTTTGTTGCCTTACGACTACGACGAGTCTTCTTAGCAGTAGCCTTCTGAGTCTTAGCCATATTCTCATCAAAGTCAACGAGCTCGATGAAAGCAATCTCAGCTGCATCACCCTGACGGGTACCCAACTTGATTACGCGAGTGTACCACCTGGACGGTTAGCTACCTTCTCAGCTACCTCACCGAAGAGAGCCTTAACAGCATACTTATTCTGAAGATAACGGAAAACTACACGACGTGAAGTTGTTGTATCGTTCTTAGAACGAGTAATCAATGGCTCAACATACTTCTTAAGAGCCTTTGCCTTTGCGAGGGTCGTAGTGATTCTTTGTGCTCGCTCAAGATAAGTGATGAAGCCATGTTAGCCAACATCGCGTTACGATGAGAAGCAGTACGACCTAAATGGTTGAATTTCTTATTATGTCTCATTTTTTGTTTTTGCTTTTTGGACTACGAACCTTTAAGATTCCTTGTCTAATTTATACTTTGAAATATCAGTTCCAAAAGACAGATTCAGACTCTCGAGCAAATCATCAAGCTCTGAGAGCGATTTCTTACCAAAGTTGCGGAACTTCAAGAGGTCAGTCTTGTTAAACTGAACCAAATCACCAAGAGTCTCAACATCAGCTGCCTTCAAGCAGTTGAGGGCACGAACACTAAGATTCATGTCTACGAGACGAGTCTTAAGCAACTGACGCATATGAAGAACCTCTTCATCAAACTCCTGATTACTCTCCTGATCCTGTGTCTCAAGAGTAATCTTCTCATCAGAGAAGAGCATGAAGTGATAAATAAGAATCTTCGCAGCCTCTTTCAGTGCATCCTTTGGACTAATGGAACCATCAGTTGTAACTTCAAGTACGAGCTTATCATAGTCGGTCTTTTGCTCAACACGATATGGTTCAACAGCGTACTTTACGTTACGAATAGGGGTGTAGATGGAATCGATTGGGAGAACGTTAACGTCAGTGCAGAATTGACGATTCTCATCAGCAGGAACATAACCGCGTCCCTTATTAATAGTCAAATCGATCTGCATCGAAGCTTTGGCATCTAAATGACAAATCACCAAATCAGGGTTTAACACTTCAAATCCAGTCAGATACTTACCGATATCACCTGCTTTGAATTCTGTAGAATTCTCAACGGTGATACTAACTTTCTCATTCTCGAATTCTTCTACTACTTGCTTGAATCGAACTTGTTTGAGATTCAAGATAATGTTAGTAACATCTTCCTTTACACCAGGAACTGAAGAGAACTCATGCTCAACACCCGCAATACGGATAGTGTTAACAGCATAACCCTCCAATGATGAAAGGAGAATGCGGCGCAAGGCGTTACCAATGGTAACACCGAAGCCAGGCTCCAAAGGACGGAATTCAAACTTTCCGAACTGGTTATCAGCCTCTAACATTACTACTTTATCAGGTTTTTGAAATGCTAATATCGCCATTAATGTAATGATTTATTTAGAGTACAACTCAACGATTAACTGCTCCTTAATATTCTCTGGGATGTCGGCACGCTCTGGCTTGTGTAAGAACTTACCGCTCTTTGAATTATCGTCCCACTCAATCCATGGGTACTTGCTATGATTGAAACCTGCAAGAGCTGCTTCGATAACCTCGAGAGACTTAGACTTCTCACGAACACCAACAACCATACCAGGCTTAACTGCGAATGAAGGGATATTAACTACCTTACCATCAACAACGATGTGCTTGTGACCAACCAACTGACGCGCAGCAGCACGTGTTGGAGCGATACCAAGACGGAATACAACGTTATCAAGACGGCACTCGAGATTCTGAAGAAGAACCTCACCAGTAATACCATCAGCCTTAGCAGCCTTATCAAACATATTACGGAACTGACGCTCTAATACACCATAAGTGTACTTAGCTTTCTGCTTCTCTGCCAACATGACACCGTACTCAGACATCTTACGACGACGGTTGTTGCCATGCTGTCCAGGAGGGAAGTTTCTCTTGGACAAAACTTTGTCAGCGCCGAAGATTGGCTCACCAAAACGACGCGCAATTTTAGATTTCGGACCTATATATCTAGCCATAATATTATATAAATGCTATATTGTTTGTATCTTAATTAATAATGCTAACCTCAAGCGTTATACACGACGACGCTTTGGAGGACGGCAACCATTGTGTGGTAATGGAGTTACGTCAACGATTTCAGTAACCTCGATACCTGCACCGTGAATAGCACGGATAGCAGACTCACGACCATTACCTGGACCCTTAACATAAGCCTTAACCTTACGAAGACCAAGATCAAAAGCGACCTTTGCACAATCCTCTGCAGCCATCTGAGCAGCATAAGGAGTATTTTTCTTAGAACCACGGAAACCCATCTTACCAGCAGAAGACCAAGAAATGATCTGACCCTCATTATTAGCAAGAGATACAATAATGTTATTGAATGAGCTATGAACGTGAAGCTGACCGATAGCGTCAACGCGTACATTTCTCTTCTTAGATGTTGCTTTTTGCTTTGCCATAATTAATTTCCTCCTTCAGAATTACTTAGTAGCCTTCTTCTTATTAGCAACAGTCTTCTTCTTACCCTTACGTGTACGAGCATTATTCTTTGTGCTCTGACCGCGAACTGGAAGACCATTACGATGTCTAACTCCACGATAGCAACCAATATCCATCAGTCGCTTAATGTTCATCTGGATCTCTGAACGGAGATCACCTTCAACTTTGAACTCAGCGCCGATAATTTCACGGATCTTAGCTGCCTGGTCATCAGACCACTCGCTAACCTTCAGGTCACGGTTTACACCGGCCTTATCCAATATCTTTGCTGAACTACTTCGACCAATACCATAGATATAGGTCAATGCGATTTCGCCACGCTTATTCTGGGGCAAATCTACTCCAACAATTCTTATTGCCATTGTTTAAATAAATAATTAAAAAATTAATACCTTTCGTTTAAAGCGGTGCAAAAGTACAACTATTTTTTGAAATAACGGCACTTTTACAATACTTTAACATTAACCCTGACGTAATTTCATCTTAGGGTTCTTCTTGTTGATAACGAACAGACGACCTTTACGACGAACGATCTTACAGTCAGCTGAACGCTTCTTTAATGATGCTCTTGTCTTCATAACCTTATATATGATTATTATTTGTATCTAAAAACAATTCTACCTTTGGTAAGGTCATATGGACTCATCTCCACCTTTACCTTATCACCAGGTAAAATCTTGATGTAATGCATTCTCATCTTACCAGAGATATGAGCTGTGATGTCAACTCCATTCTCTAATTCTACTCGGAACATCGCATTTGACAATGCTTCTACAATTGTTCCATCTTGCTCAATAGCGGCTTGTTTTGCCATAATATAAATATTTGTCCTTCTTAATGTTAAACTTCTACGAATGAAGATAAAATTGTGCTTTATCTTTTCGAGCAACTTTGTGCCATCACTATCAGATAAAAATCATAATTAGATGACATATTAGCGGGAAAAGGCTCTCCAAGTGATGAGGAATTACCTATCCAAATGGAGAGTCGTCTCACATAATATAGTAAATTCAAGTCAGCTTTACTTTAAGATGAAGTAAAACTGCACTCTGAATAATTTCATCTTCTGTCTTCAGAAATTTCTCATTTCAAAAGAAAAAGATTAATATGCAGCAACACCACCCTGACGCGTATGGCCTGAATTCAAAAGACCATCATAGTGGCGCATAAGCAAATGACTCTCGACTTGTTGTAATGTGTCAATGACAACACCAACCAAAATCAATAGAGATGTACCTCCAAAGAATTGAGAGAAAGCTTGCTGTACATCGAGAAGTCCTGCTAATGCAGGCATGATTGCAATAAACGCAATAAATAACGAACCTGGTAAAGTAATACGAGACATTACGGTATCAATGTACTCAGCTGTATCCTTTCCTGGTTTTACGCCAGGAATGAAACCATTGTTACGTTTCATATCCTCAGCCATCTGAGTAGGATTCAATGTAATAGCTGTATAGAAATAAGTAAATGCAATAACCAAGATTACATAAACAACATTATATAGTAAGCTACGATTATCCATCAACTGCTGAACAACACTACTAGCATTTTCAGACTGATAGCGAACTATCGCCAATGGAATAAACATTAAAGCCTGTGCAAAGATGATAGGCATTACGTTAGCTGCAAAAGCTTCAAAGGAATGTACTGACGTGCACCACCATATTGCTTATTTCCAACCAAGCGTTTAGCATACTGTACAGGAATCTTACGTGTACCTTGTACCAAAAGTATTGAAGCACAAACTACAGCATAAAGGATAAGAATCTCTACAATAAACATAATAAGACCACCACCAGAAATTGCCTGCAAACGAGAAGTTACCTCCTGAACGAAAGCCTGTGGCAAACGGGCGATAATACCAATCATAATAATAAGAGAGATACCATTACCTACTCCCTTGTCAGTGATACGCTCACCTAACCAAAGGATAAACATACTTCCTGCAGCCAAGATAATTGTTGCCGGTATCATGAATACCGTCCAACTAATACCTGTGGCTAGAGCATTGGCAGCCTGCATTTTCAAATTCAAAAGGTAACTAGGAGCCTGAAAGACCAAAATGGCCACAGTCAGGACTCTAGTATACCATTGTATTTTTTTGCGGCCGCTCTCGCCCTCGCGCTGCATCTTCTGGAAATAAGGTACAGCAATAGCAAGAAGCTGCATAACGATTGAAGCTGAGATATAAGGCATAATTCCGAGTGCAAAGATAGATGCATTGGAAAATGCACCACCAGAGAACATGTCCAATAGCGACATAAGACCGCCAGAGTCTGCGACTGAAGTTTTTCCAACATGCCCGGATTGATACCTGGAAGTACCACAAACGAGCCAAAACGGTAAATAGCCGTAAACAGAAGAGTAATGAGGAGTCTCTGACGGAGATCCTCTATCTTCCAACAGTTCTTTAGTGTCTCAATAAACTTTTTCATTTACTTAGATTATAGTTGCGTTACCACCTACTGCCTTGATTGCTTCTTCGGCAGTCTTTGAGAAAGCATTAGCTTCAACTTCCAATTTTGCTTTAAGTTCACCGTTACCGAGAACCTTTACAAGTTCCTTGCCGTTTGTGAGGCCAGCAGCCTTAAGTTCCTCAATACCGATTTTAGTAAGGTTCTTTGCTTCAGCAAGAGCCTGAAGAGTTGAAAGGTTTACTGCGAAGTACTCCTTATGGTTGATATTCTTAAAACCAGCCTTTGGAACACGACGCTGCAATGGCATCTGACCACCTTCGAAACCAATCTTTCTCTTATAACCAGAACGAGCCTTGGCACCCTTATGACCACGTGTAGAAGTACCACCGAGACCAGAACCTGGACCACGACCAATACGACGACGTGAATGGGTAGAACCTGCAGCAGGTTTCAAATTATTTAATTTCATAATCGTTCCTAATTTAAAAAGATTAATTAATCAACTACACTTACGAGGTGATGAACCTTACGGATCATACCACGGTTGCTAGGAGTATCCTCTACCTCAACAACCTGAGAAATCTTGTGGAGACCAAGACAAGCGAGAGTACGCTTCTGATCTACTGGAGCACCGATTTTACTCTTAATCTGCTTGATTTTAATTGTTGCCATATTCGATTTTTCCTAATTAACCGTTAAATACTTTATCCATACTGATACCACGCTCACCTGCTACAGTATAAGCATCACGCATCTCTGCAAGAGCAGCGATAGTAGCCTTCACAAGGTTATGGGCATTTGAAGAACCCTTAGACTTAGCGATGACATCCTTGATACCTACGCTCTCAAGTACTGCACGCATAGCACCACCGGCCTCAAACCAGTACCGGCTGCAGCTGGCTTAATAAGAACCTTAGCACCACCAAATGAAGTTTCAACCTCATGAGGAACAGTACCCTTGAGTACAGGAACCTTTACCAAGTTCTTCTTAGCAGCTTCAGTACCCTTTGCGATAGCAGCAGTAACCTCACCTGCCTTACCAAGACCGTAGCCGATTACGCCATTACCGTCACCTACAACGACGATAGCAGCGAATGTGAAAGTACGACCACCCTTTGTAACCTTAGTTACACGGTTGATAGCAACCAAGCGATCCTTAAGTACTTCTTCGTTATTTACTTTTACTTTATCCATTGCCATAATCGTTTAAAATTTAAGACCACCATTACGAGCACCTTCAGCCAACTGCTTTACACGACCATGGTAAAGGTAACCATTACGGTCGAAAACTACTGCCTCAACGCCAGCAGCCTTAGCCTTCTCAGCAATGAGCTCGCCAACCTTAGTTGCCTGCTCCTGCTAGGCATCTTCTCCAAACCGAGTGAAGAAGCTGATGCAAGTGTAGTGCCTGTCAAATCGTTAATAACCTGAGCGTAAATCTGCTTGTTAGAGCGGAATACACTAAGACGTGGACGCTCAGCTGTACCGTTCACACTCTTACGAATGCGGAACTTTATCTTAATTCGTCTTTCTACTTTCTTTGTTGTCATAATCGTAAATAATTAAAATTACTTAGCTGAAGCACTCTTACCAGACTTTCTGCGAATAACTTCACCCTTAAAGAGAATACCCTTACCTTTATAAGGCTCAGGCTTGCGGAAAGAACGAATTTTTGCACAAACGAGTCCCAACAACTGCTTGTCGCAAGACTCCAATGTCAAGATTGGGTTCTGGTTTCTTTCAGACTTAGTCTCAACCTTAATCTCCTTAGGCAACTGGATGAAAATAGGGTGAGTGTAACCCAAAGCAAACTCAATGATATTACCCTGGTTAGAAACACGATAACCAACACCTACCAATTCCAAAACCTTTGTATAACCAGCGCTTACACCAACAACCATGTTGTTAACGAGAGAGCGATACAAACCGTGGAAAGCCTGCTTCTGCTTAATATTTACAGGACTATTTTCATCGATTTCAAAGCTAATCTGACCATCTGCATTATTAAACTTGATAGATGGATCAATCCACTGAGAAAGTTCACCCTTAGGGCCCTTTACTGTACAAACATGAGAAGCCTCATCATAATTTACAGTAACACCTGCAGGGATACTAATTGGCAATTTTCCTATTCTAGACATATAAAAGCCTCCAATTAATAAATATAGCAAAGAACCTCACCACCGATCTTAAGATCAGAAGCTTCTTTGTCTGTCATTACACCTTTGGATGTAGATAAGATTGCAATACCTAATCCGTTAATAACTCTTGGCATGTCCTTGTAACCGGTATACTTACGCAAACCTGGAGTTGACACGCGCTTCAAACACTTGATAGCGTTTTGCTTTGTAGTTGGGTTGTACTTCAAGGCAACCTTAATTGAGCCCTGAGGGCCATCCTCTACAAACTTGTAATTGAGGATGTAACCTTTCTCGAAGAGGATCTTAGTGATCTCTTTCTTCAAGTTAGACGCAGGAACTTCTACAACACGGTGATGAGCCATGATTGCATTTCTGAGTCTTGTCAGATAATCTGCTATTGGATCTGTCATAAAATATAAATGTTTAATTAATCGGGACTACCCCGACAATATTAAATAAAAAAATATTCTTACCTTTGAAAGGATTACCAGCTAGCCTTCTTTACACCTGGAATCAAACCAGCAGAAGCCATCTCACGGAACTGGATACGAGAAATACCGAACTGACGGATATAACCCTTTGGACGACCAGTAATCTTGCAACGATTGTGAAGACGGATTGGGTTTGCATTCTTAGGGATAGCCTGAAGCTTACGAGCTGCCTCGTATGCTTCGGCTGGATCATTAGAAGTTGCAATAATCTTTTTCAGTGCTTCGCGCTTTTCAGCGTAACGAGCTACAAGCTTTGCACGCTTAACCTCGCGAGCTTTCATTGATTCTTTTGCCATATCTCTTAATCTTTATTTGCGTTCTTGAATGGAAGGCCAAAGGCCTTCAAAAGAGCAAAACCTTCTTCATCAGTCTTAGCTGTTGTTACGAAGGTAATATTCATACCCTGAATACGATCAATCTCATCGATATTAATCTCAGGGAAGATAATCTGCTCTGTGATACCTAATGTATAGTTACCACGACCATCAAACTTGCTCTCAATACCCTTGAAGTCGCGAATACGAGGAAGAGAAACACGAACGAGCTTCTCCAAGAACTCGTACATACGCTCACGACGCAATGTTACCATAACACCGATAGGCATCTTCTTACGAAGCTTGAAGTTTGCAATATCCTTTTTAGAATATGTAGCAACAGCCTTCTGACCGGTGATAGCAGTAATCTCATTGATTGCTACATCAACAATTTTCTTGTCCTGAGTAGCATCACCAAGACCCTGATTGATGACAATCTTCTTCAATACTGGAATCTCCATAGCTGAAGAGTAGTTGAACTGCTTCTGAAGAGCAGGAGCGATTGTCTCCTTATATACTTTCTTTAACTGTGCTGTATCCATTACTTGATTTCCTCCCCTGACTTTTTAGCGATGCGAACAACGTTTTACCCTCATGCTTGATAGCAACACGAGTAGCCTTGCCACTCTTAGGATCAATCAAACTCAAATTTGAGATATGAATAGGAGCCTCCTGCTTAACAATACCTCCCTGAGGATTCTTAGCAGATGGCTTAGTGCTCTTAGAAACCATGTGCACACCTTCTACGATAGCACGGTTCTCCTCAACGAGGACCTTAAGCACCTTACCAGTCTTGCCCTTATCTGCACCAGCAATAACGATAACGGTATCGTCTTTCTTAATATGTAACTTACTCATTACTTCTTACTTTTTAAATATTAAAGAACCTCAGGTGCTAAAGAAACGACTTTCATATTTACTGCACGAAGCTCACGAGCAACAGGACCGAAGATACGGCTACCACGAAGCTCACCTGCATTGTTAAGCAATACACAAGCGTTGTCATCGAAACGGATGTAAGAACCATCTGCACGACGAATTTCCTTCTTTGTGCGAACAATCAAAGCCTTTGATACTGCACCCTTCTTCAAATCACTTGATGGGATAACGTTCTTGACTGCAACAACAATAACGTCACCAACGCTAGCGTAACGACGGCCTGTACCACCGAGAACTCGAATGCAAAGAGCCTCACGAGCACCGCTGTTATCACATACTGTAAGTCTTGATTCAGTCTGTATCATAATTACTTAGCTTTTTCAACAATTTGTACTAATCTCCATCTCTTTGTCTTAGACAGAGGACGAGTCTCCATGATCATAACTGTATCACCTACGTTAGCCTCATTATTCTCGTCATGTGCATGGTACTTCTTTGTCTTCTGGACAAATTTACCATAAATAGGGTGCATCTCCTTGAACTTAGCTGCAATAACAATGGTTTTATCCATCTTGTTGCTAATAACAACACCCTGTCTTACTTTTCTTAAATTTCTTGTTTCCATCTGGACCATTATTATTTGTTAAGTTCTCTCTGACGAAGTTCAGTTTTCATACGTGCAATATCACGACGAGCAACCTTAATCTCTGATGGATTCTCAAGTGGAGTTACATTATGATTGATCTTCTTCTTGTTCAAAGCATCAACAGCTGCCTCCAACTTCTCAACCAATTCTTTGGTCTCGATATTTTTAATTTCTGCAATCTTCATAATTAAGCGTTTTTATCGTAATCACGTCTAACAATAAACTTAGTCTTAACAGGAAGTTTCTGAGCGCAAAGGCGAAGACCTTCTTTTGCAATATCGAAACTAACTCCTTCAACTTCGAAGAGAATTCTACCTGGTGTAACAGGTGCAACCCATCCTGCTGGATCACCCTTACCTTTACCCATACGGACATCAGCAGGCTTGCGAGTGATTGGCTTATCAGGGAAAATTCTAATCCAGACCTGACCTTGACGGTTCATATAGCGGTTCAATGCTACACGAGCTGCCTCAATCTGACGACTATCGATCCACTTTGATTCAAGAGTTTTGATACCAAAAGAACCGAAAGCCAATTGTGTACCTCTGTGAGCGTTGCCTTTGTTGCCACGACCATCTTGAGGTCTTCTATATTTAACTCTTTTTGGCTGTAACATGATAGCTTTCTAAAATTTAACGGTTATTGTTTCTTTTACGATTACCACCACGGTTGTTAGAGCGACCGTTACCACGGTTGTTGCTCTTATTGTCCTGTGAGAAGTTTGGAGTAAGATCAGCCTTACCATAAACCTCACCACGGCAAATCCAAACCTTAATACCAAGCAAACCTACCTTTGTAAGTGCCTCGCACTGGCAGTAGTCGATGTCTGCGCGGAATGTATGAAGAGGAGTACGACCCTCTTTGTACATTTCTTTACGTGCCATTTCAGCACCATTCAGACGACCTGTAATCTGCACCTTGATACCCTCAGCGCCAGCACGCATGGTGTTAGCAACTGCCATCTTGATAGCGCGACGATAAGCAATCATGTGCTCAATCTGAGTCGCAATATTCTTACCAACGATTGTAGCATCAAGTTCAGGCTTTTTAACCTCGAAGATGTTGATCTGAATATCTTTCTTATAAAGCTTCTTCAACTCTTCCTTCAACTTATCTACATCCTGACCACCTTTACCAATGACAATACCTGGACGGGCTGTACAAATAGTAATGGTAACAAGTTTCAATGTACGTTCGATAATAATACGAGAAATGCTTGCTTTAGCAAGACGCTCGTTAAGATACTTACGGATTTTCTGATCCTCAACGAGGTTATCACCGAAGTTCTTACCACCGAACCAATTTGAATCCCAACCACGGATAACACCAAGTCGGTTACTAATCGGATTAACTTTCTGTCCCATTCTACTTAATTATTTTTCGTCATTAGTTTTTGCATCAACAAAAAGAGTTACATGGTTAGAACGCTTACGAATTCTATAACCACGACCCTGTGGTGCAGGTCTCATACGTTTCATTGTAACGCCTTCGTCAACGAAGACCTTACTGATATAAAGCTCACCGTCTTCAGCCTTGCGATTATTCTTAGCTTCCCAGTTAGCGATAGCTGAACGAAGTAATTTCTCTACATCAGCTGATGCCTGCTTCTTAGAGAAGCGAAGTACTCCGAGTGCACGGTTAACCTCCATACCACGAATCATGTCTACTACATAGCGCATCTTACGTGGAGAAGAAGGAACGCCTACCAACTTTGCGAAGTACAAGTTTTTACGGGCTTCTTTCAATTTCTCAGCCGCAATATGTTTTCTTGCTCCCATTATTTACTTAAATTTTAAATGGTTTAACCCTTAGCTTACTTTCTGTTACCAGAGTGACCGCCAAAGCGACGTGTTGGAGCAAACTCTCCAAGCTTGTGGCCAACCATATTCTCTGTAACATAAACAGGGATAAATTTGTTACCGTTATGAACTGCAACAGTATGTCCTACGAAATCAGGAGATATCATTGAAGCTCTAGCCCATGTCTTAACAACATTCTTCTTGCCACTCTCGTTCATAGCGAGAATCTTCTTCTCGAGAGAAACGTTGATGTATGGACCTTTTTTTAAGTGAACGACTCATAATTTACTCTTTATTTTTTGTTAGCTCTTTCGATAATATACTTGTTAGAAAGCTTCTTAGGTGCACGAGTCTTAAGACCCTTAGCGTACAAGCCCTTACGTGAACGTGGGTGACCACCACTCTGGCGACCTTCACCACCACCCATTGGGTGATCAACAGGGTTCATAACAACACCACGGTTGTGTGGACGACGGCCTAACCAGCGAGAACGTCCAGCCTTACCAGACTGTTCAAGAGCGTGATCAGAGTTACCAACACTACCAACTGTAGCTTTACAAGCACTCAAAATCTGGCGTGTTTCACCAGAAGGGAGCTTAATTACACAATAACTGCCCTCACGAGAAGTCAACTGAGCAAAATTACCAGCCGAACGAACCAACAAAGCACCCTGACCAGGACGCAACTCGATGTTGTGGATCACTGTACCTACAGGGATGTTTGCCAAAGGAAGACAATTACCTATCTCAGGAGCAGCATCTGCACCTGACATCAAAGTAGCGCCTACCTGAAGTCCGTTAGGAGCAATAATGTAACGTTTTTCACCATCAGCATAGTAAAGCAATGCGATACGAGCCGAACGGTTTGGATCGTACTCGATTGTCTTAACAACTGCTGGAACACCATCTTTCTCACGTTTGAAGTCGATTAAACGATACTTCTGCTTGTGACCACCGCCAATGTAGCGAACGGTCATCTTACCGGTGTTGTTTCGACCGCCGGTAGAACGTTTACCGTAAACGAGAGACTTCTCTGGCACGGATGCAGTAATATCCTCGAACGTGCCAATAACTTTGTGTCTTTGACCCGGAGTAACCGGTTTTAATTTACGTACTGCCATTTTTTATTTTAAATATTGCTGTAAAAATCAATTGTATCGCCCTCCTTAAGAGTAACGATTGCCTTCTTGAACGCATTCTTCTGACCCTTAACAAGACCAGCCTTTGTATAACGGGCAGAGCGCTTGCCAGCGTAACGAATAGTGTTCACGTCAACTACTGTAACATTATACAGACTCTCAACTTCCTTCTTAATCTCGAGCTTATTAGCCTCAGGACGAACAACGAAGCCATAGCGGTTAGGCTGCTTGTCTGTAATCTTGGTCATCTTCTCAGTAACCAATGGTTTGATAATAAATGCCATATTCTAATATCTCCTTTTTACTTTGTTAAGATTTGGTCGATAGTCTCGAGCGACTTTTCTGTAATCACTACAACATCAGCATTCAAAACTTTATACGAATTGACGTTTGATGCGAGGATAACTTCAGCACGCTGCAAGTTACGAGCAGACAAATATACATTTTTATTTGATTCTGGCAAAACAAAGAGCACTTTTTTGCCCTCAATTTTAAGATTCTTAATAATACTTAAGAATTCTTTAGTCTTTGGAGCCTCAAATGTAAAGTCTTCCAACATTACAATTGCGCTTTCCTGTGCCTTATAAGACAGAGCAGACTTACGAGCAAGAATCTTTACTTTTTTGTTGAGCTTGAAGCGGTAATCACGTGGTTTAGGACCAAAAACGCGAGCACCACCTACGAGTACAGGTGAGTTAATATCACCACGGCGAGCACCGCCGCCGCCCTTCTGACGACCAAGCTTACGAGTAGAACCGCTCATCTCGCTTCTCTCCTTAGACTTAGCTGTACCCTGACGCTGGTTAGCGAGATACTGCTTTACGTCAAGATAGAGAACGTGATCGTTAGGCTCAATGCCGAAGACTGCATCATTAAGAGCTACCTTGCGGCCGGTCTCCTGACCTTTGATATCTAATACGCTAACTTCCATTATTTCTCAATTAAAACAGTTGAACCTTTGCATCCAGCGAAAGAACCCTTAACAATAAGAAGATTCTGCTCTGGAATTACCTTTAACACCTGAAGGTTCTGAGTCGTAACTCTGTCACCTCCCATTTGGCCGCCCATGCGCATACCCTTGAATACCTTTGCAGGGTAAGAACAAGCACCAATAGATCCCGGCTTACGAGCGCGGTCATCCTGACCGTGAGTAGACTGACCTACACCACCGAATCCGTGACGCTTAACAACGCCCTGGAAGCCTTTACCCTTTGATGTACCAATTACATCAACGAACTTGCAATCGTTGAAGATTTCAACTGTAATTGTGTCACCGAGGTTGTACTCCTCATCAAACTTGAACTCGGCCAAGTGCTTCTTAGGTGTTGTGCCTGCCTTCTTGAAGATTCCCATCATAGGCTGAGAAGTACGCTTCTCCTTTGCCTCTTCGAAACCTAACTGATAAGCCTTGTAACCATCCTTTTCTACAGTTTTCACCTGGGTTACAACACAAGGACCTACTTCGATAACAGTGCACGGAATATTCTTACCGTCGGCACTGAAAACGGATGTCATTCCGATTTTCTTTCCAATTAATCCTGGCATTTCAATTTAATTTAAATAATTAGACTTTGATTTCTACTTCTACACCACTTGGCAATTCAAGCTTCATCAAGGCATCAACTGTCTTAGCTGTTGAGCTGTAGATGTCAATGAGACGCTTGAAATCTGAGAGCTGGAACTGCTCGCGAGACTTCTTGTTAACGAAAGTACTGCGGTTTACAGTAAAAATACGCTTGTGTGTTGGCAATGGAATAGGACCACTAACGATAGCGCCTGTTGCCTTTACAGCCTTCACAATCTTCTCAGCTGACTTGTCAACCAACTGGTGGTCGTAAGACTTCAGCTTAATTCTGATTTTCTGACTCATTTTTAAAAATTAAGTTATTATTATATGAATTATTTAGTCTAATGGAAGAAGAGGTACGCTGCTTAAGAGTCATTCGCTAAGCAGCGCCTCATCTTACCGTTATTCTTTGTTATTAAAGAAGTTCTGCGTGACCCTTAACCTCCTCCAACACAGCCTTAGCAATTGTTGAAGAAAGAGGTGCATGATGATCGTACTCCATAGAACTTGTTGCACGACCAGAAGTGATAGTACGCAAAGCTGTTACATAACCGAACATCTCAGCCAATGGAACCATTGCCTTTACGATGCGAGCACCGCTACGACCTTCTTCCATACCCTGAACGAGACCACGGCGCTTGTTCAAGTCACCGATTACGTCACCCATGTTCTCTTCTGGAGTAACAACCTCTACCTTCATGATAGGCTCCATCAAAACTGGACCAGCCTTAGGGCAAAGTACCTTGAATGCCTGATGTGCTACCAACTCGAATGACAACTGGTCAGAGTCAACTGGGTGGAAGCTACCATCGGTCAAAGTGACCTTCAAACCTGTCATTGGGAAGCCACCGAGTACACCATTTGACAAGCAATCAGCGAAGCCCTTCTGTACAGATGGGATGAATTCCTTAGGAACGTTACCACCCTTAACCTCGTTGATGAACTGCAAGTCGCCTTCCTTGTAATCCTCGTCCTTAGGACCGATGGTTACATCGATACAAGCGAACTTACCACGACCACCAGACTGCTTCTTATAAGTTTCACGGCTCTGAGCTGTCTTAGTGATAGCCTCCTTGTAGTTAACCTGAGGCTTACCCTGATTACACTCAACCTTGAACTCACGCTTTAAACGGTCGATGATGATATCCAAGTGGAGCTCACCCATACCAGAGATAATTGTCTGACCGCTCTGCTCGTCTGTACGAACTGTGAAGGTTGGATCCTCCTCAGCCAACTTAGCGAGACCATTATCCATCTTAGCGATGTCTGCCTGGCTCTTTGGCTCTACTGCGATAGAAATCACAGTATCAGGGAATGTCATAGACTCCAATACGATTGGGTGTTCCTCGTCACAGAGTGTATCACCTGTACGGATATCCTTGAAACCTACACCTGCACCGATATCACCAGCATCGATAGACTCCATTGGGATTTCCTGCTTAGAGTTCATCTGGAACAGACGGCTGATACGCTCGCGCTTGCCAGAACGTGGGTTGTAAACATAAGAACCTGCAACGACCTTACCTGAGTAAACGCGGAAGAATACCAAGCGACCCATGAATGGGTCAGTAGCAATCTTAAATGCGAGAGCAGATGTTGGTTCATCCTCAGATGGTTTGCGATCCTCTTCCTCCTCTGTATCAGGGTTAGTACCGATGATATTTGGAGTATCCATTGGTGAAGGCAAGAATGCACATACATAGTCGAGCAATGGCTGAACACCCTTGTTCTTGTATGAAGAACCGAGCAACATTGGGCAGCACTCCATAGCACAGCAACCCTTACGGATTGCAGCAAGAAGCTTTTCTTCTGGAATATCCTTACCATCGAGATAAAGTTCCATAACCTCATCATCGAAGTTTGCAGCACCCTCAAGGAGCTTATCACGCCACTCAGCAGCCTCGTCAGCCAAGTCTGCAGGGATATCCTCTACATCATACTCAGCACCCATAGTTTCATCGTGCCAAAGGATAGCCTTCATCTTGATGAGGTCAACTACACCTTTGAAGTTCTCCTCTGCACCAATAGGAATCTGAATAGCAATTGGATTAGCACCCAAGATATCCTTCATCTGCTGAACTGTCTCGAAGAAGTTAGCACCAGAACGGTCCATCTTGTTTACATAACCGATACGAGGTACATTATACTTATCAGCCTGACGCCATACTGTCTCAGACTGTGGCTGAACACCATCAGCTGCAGAATATGTAGCAACAGCACCATCAAGTACACGGAGAGAGCGCTCAACCTCAGCAGTGAAGTCTACGTGTCCCGGAGTATCGATCAAGTTGATCTTATAAGACTTACCGAGATAGTTCCAGTTGCAAGTTGTAGCCGCAGAAGTGATAGTAATACCACGTTCCTGCTCCTGGGCCATCCAGTCCATTGTAGCAGCACCATCGTGTACCTCACCAATCTTATGAGTCTTACCTGTATAGAACAAAATACGCTCAGAAGTTGTAGTCTTACCAGCATCGATATGCGCCATGATACCGATGTTACGAGTCAAATGTAAATCGCGATTTGCCATTTTCTTTTAACTATATTATATATTAAATTAGAATCTAAAGTGAGCGAACGCACGGTTAGCCTCAGCCATACGATGCATATCCTCCTTACGCTTAAAAGCACCACCCTGATTATTAAAAGCATCCATAATCTCTGCAGCAAGCTTATCAGCCATAGTCTTACCACCGCGCTTACGTGCAAAAAGAATAAGATTCTTCATAGAAATACTCTCCTTACGATCAGGACGAATCTCTGTAGGAACCTGGAAGGTTGCACCACCGATACGACGGCTCTTAACCTCTACCTGAGGAGTAATATTATCAAGTGCCTGCTTCCAGATTTCAAGAGCAGACTTTTCCTCGTTAGACATCTTAGTCTTTACAATGTCAAGTGCATTGTAGAAAATCTCATAAGATGTATTCTTCTTTCCATCATACATCAAATGATTTACGAACTTTGAGACCTTCTGGTCATTGAAGACAGGATCTGGAAGGATCACTCTCTTCTTTGGTTTTGCTTTTCTCATTTTAAATAAAACTTTTTTCAATTCTGCATGGGGCTGTATAATGTTCTTCAACGCTCGCACCCGAGCATTTACTCAACCTGATTACTTCTCCAGCAAAACTTATATTAAATATTTTACCCCCAACTCCCGACCTTCTCCGACCGTGAGTCTGCGGTTTTGTCTAAAATTTAAGAAGCTATATTACTTCTTTGCCTTAGGACGCTTAGCTCCGTACTTAGAACGACGCTGTGTACGATTCGCAACACCTGCAGTATCAAGTGTACCACGGACAATGTGATAACGTACACCAGGAAGATCCTTTACACGACCACCGCGAACCAAAACAATTGAGTGCTCCTGCAAGTTGTGACCCTCTCCTGGAATATAAGAGTTTACTTCCTTTGAGTTTGTCAAACGTACACGTGCAACTTTACGCATTGCTGAATTAGGCTTCTTAGGAGTTGTTGTATAAACACGAACACAAACACCACGACGCTGAGGACAAGAATCCAAAGCTGGTGACTTGCTCTTGTCTACAAGAACTCGTCTGCCTTTTCTTACTAACTGTGAAATAGTAGGCATAATTTTACTTTTTAATTTATATATTTATCTTTATTTATTGTCTTATTTCGATGTAAGCCACTACTTTATAGAGCCTTTTCGGGGTGCAAAGGTACGATTTTTTCGGCAAACTACCTAAATATTAAGGAGACTTTTAAAAAAGGAGGGGTTGGTTTTAACTTTATATAACTATTAAAAACGAATATTATAAAGAAAAAGCGGAATTTAGCAGAGAATTTAGTCTTAGTATGTATGCTGTAGTACATTATGCCTCACCTTTTGGTGTGCCGAATGGAGCGATTGTACGTTCTTGCTCATCAGGCAACTCAATTTTACCGAAGGACTGCTCGTAGTTATAAATATTACTCTGCAATGCCTGGAGCAATCGCTTAGCATGCTCAGGTGCCATGATAACACGACTCTTGATCTGAGGTGCAGGCATGCCAGGAAGTGCACATGCGAAATCCAAGATGAAGTCTGAACTAGAATGTGTAATCAGTGCCAAGTTAGAGTATGTACCCTCTGCAACTTCAGGCTAATGCCCATCTGGAACTGATTCTGCTGCTGTTGATTATTCTTATTTTCTTCCATAATTTTACTAAGTTAATAGGATTAAACTTTAAATGATAGTGCAAATTTACACATAATATCTGAAAAAAACGAATAATCTGCCACTTATTTTTAAAAAACATCATAAGACAACAGAAGATGGAATCCTGATTCTTTGCTTTTTTTCATCAGTTGCAGATAACAAAAGGGTGCGCCATAGACTTATGACGCACCCTCATTATACCTATTTATATATAGTACTCTATTCTACGATTATTCTCCTATTGGAGAATCAGCATAGTCGAGCACATTTTTCTTATTAGCCTGCATACGCTCATATTCTTCTTTAGAGCCTACGATGAGCTTATCCCACTGACGAAGACCAGTACCTGCAGGAATCAAGTGACCACAGATTACATTCTCCTTCATACCCTCAAGGTAATCAACCTTACCACGGATAGCAGCCTCATTCAAAACCTTAGTAGTTTCCTGGAATGATGCAGCACTCATAAAGCTCTTAGTACCAAGAGCTGCACGAGTAATACCCTGGAGGATCTGTGTAGAAGTTGCAGATACGGCATCACGAACCTGTACAAGTTTCAAGTCGCGACGCTTCAATGCAGAATTCTCATCACGCAATCTACGAGCCGTTATGATCTGACCTGGCTTGAGACTTTCACTATCACCACCGTCAGTAACAACTTTCTTACCCCAGATACGATCATTCTCTTCTGCAAAGTCCAGTTTATCAACCAACTCTTGCTCCAAGAAGGTAGTATCACCTGGATCGTCAATACGAACCTTACGCATCATCTGACGTACCACAACCTCAAAATGCTTATCATTAATAGCCACACCCTGAAGACGGTAAACGTCCTGGATCTGGTTAACAATATACTCCTGAACAGCGGTAGGACCCATGATGCGAGAATATCGCCAGGAGTTACACTACCATCAGAAAGAGGAGTACCAGCACGTACAGCATCATGTTCCTGTACCAAGATCTGCTTAGAAAGAGATACAAGATACTTCTTCTGATCGCCAGTCTTAGATGTTACGATGATCTCACGGTTACCACGCTTTACCTTACCCATAGTTACCTCACCATCGATTTCAGATACAACAGCAGGGTTAGAAGGGTTGCGAGCCTCAAGAAGCTCAGTTACACGAGGGAGACCACCAGTGATATCACCTGCACCACCTACAGCACGAGGAATCTTAACCAAAACCTCACCGGTATTAATTGTCTGTCCATCCTCAACAGCCAAGTGACCACCTACAGGGAAGTTGTATGTACCAAGGATTTCACCATTAGCATCGATAACATCACAAGATGGAACCATTGCCTTATTCTTGGAATCGGTGATAATCTTCTCCTCCAAACCTGTAGTCTCATCGACCTCAGCACGATAAGTCTGATCCTTCTGAACGTCATTGAACTTCAATGTACCCGCATACTGGCTGACGATAACGGCGTTAAATGGATCCCAACGAGCGATAACAGTATCCTTTTCTACGATTTCACCCTCCTTGTGATACAATGAAGAACCGTAAGGAACATTCAAAGTTGCAAGAACGATGTTTGTATTAGGATCCACGAAACGGATTTCAGCCAAGTGGCTTACTACCTTTTCGCACTTGATATCGTTGCCTTCCTCATCTTCCTCTACGAATGGTACTGTGCTCAACTCGTCAAACTCGATACGAGACTTATTCTTCGCAGCAATCTTAGCATTGGCAGCTGCATTAGATGCAATACCACCGGCGTGGAATGTACGGAGAGTCAACTGTGTACCAGGCTCACCAATAGCTTGAGCAGCGATGACACCAACGGCTTCACCCAACTGTACCATACGGGCTGTTGCCAAGTTACGGCCATAGCACTTCATGCAGACACCCTTTTTGCTCTCACAGGTGAGAACCGAACGAATTTCAACACTCTCGATAGGAGATTCATCAATAGCCTTTGCCTTAGCCTCGGTGATTTCTTCACCAGATTTGACAATCAGTTCACCAGTAGTTGGATGAATAACATCATGCACAGAAACACGACCCAAAATACGCTCATAAAGAGATGAAATAATCTCATCACCATTCTTTAAAGCTGTACAAACCAAGCCACGCAATGTACCACAATCCTCTTCGGTGATAATAACATCGTGAGAAACGTCTACAAGACGACGAGTCAAATAACCAGCATCGGCAGTCTTCATAGCGGTATCAGCAAGACCCTTACGGGCACCGTGAGAAGCGATAAAGTACTCCAATACAGACATACCCTCCTTAAAGTTAGAAAGGATAGGGTTCTCGATGATCTGCGCGCCCTCTGCACCAGCCTTCTGAGGTTTAGCCATCAAACCACGCATACCAGACAACTGACGAATCTGCTCTTTAGAACCACGGGCCCCGGAATCAAGCATCATAAATACTGAATTGAAGCCTTGGTCATCATTCTTAATCGTCTTGTAAAGTATATCAGACAGGTCACTGTTCACGTGAGTCCATGTATCGATAACCTGGTTATAACGTTCATTGTCAGTAATGAAACCCATATTATAGTTCATCATAATCTGTTCCACTTCCTCATTACCACGTTTTACCAGTCTTCTTTTTCTTTCGGGATAATAATATCACCCAAGTTG
>ENA-OQHV01000027-OQHV01000027.1-human-gut-metagenome-genome-assembly--contig:-NODE-27-length-26318-cov-1.889275_pt1 | contig 26318 bp, 29 predicted proteins | sample MGYA00242641_ERZ504732 | MGnify/ENA primary metagenome ERZ504732 (study PRJEB26092, sample SAMD00036222) | human gut metagenome | host: Homo sapiens | study: EMG produced TPA metagenomics assembly of...
TGGAACCAGTATATCGAAATCAAGGGAGCCCGGATGAACAATCTGCGCGGCATCGACGTTAAGATACCGCTCAACGTATTCACCTGCGTAACCGGTGTATCAGGCTCAGGCAAGAGTTCGCTCATCAAGGGAATCCTCTATCCTGCCATGCGTCGCCGTCTGGACCTCGTAGCAGATGCACCAGGCGAATATGCATCGATGGAAGGCGACTGGAAGAGCATCCATCATGTAGAGTTTGTTGACCAGAACCCTATCGGAAAGAGTACCCGCAGCAACCCTGCCACTTATCTGAAGGCATACGATGCGATACGTGCCCTCTTTGCCAACCAGCCACTGGCTAAGCAGATGGGATTCACGCCGCAGTACTTCTCTTTCAATACCGAGGCGGAAGATGCGAGGAATGTAAGGGTGCAGGATATGTTACCATCGAGATGCAGTTTATGGCAGACCTCACGCTGACCTGCGAGGCTTGTAAGGGCAAGCGTTTCAAGCACGATATCCTGGAGGTACGCTATGGCGGAAAAGACGTCAATGATGTGCTGAACATGACGGTAAATGAGGCCATTGAGTTCTTCAGCGATGAAAAGCTGCAGCGCAACGAGGGCGACTTCGACAACTGCCGCATCATCGTAAACCGCCTGAAGCCGCTTCAGGATGTAGGTCTGGGCTATATCAAACTCGGTCAGAATTCAAGTTCGCTTTCGGGTGGTGAGAATCAGCGTGTAAAGCTCGCCTTCTTCATAGGTAAGGAGGAACAGGAGCCTACGCTCTTCATCTTCGACGAGCCTACCACGGGTCTTCACTTCCACGACATCAAGCGCCTGCTCCATGCCTTCAATGCCCTGATAGAAAGGGGTCATTCGCTGGTAGTGATTGAGCACAATCTGGATGTCATCAAGTGTGCCGACTATATCATCGACCTCGGTCCTGAAGGCGGCGATAAAGGCGGCAATCTCGTTGTTGCCGGAACTCCGGAAGAAGTAGCTGCCTGCAAGGCAAGCCTTACCGGAAAGTTCTTGCGTTAAGAGTTGGGGATATAAAAAACTGTGTCAAGTTACAACCAAAGTAATTTGACACAGTTTACTTTTGCAACCTCATCACAATCTGATGAAGTATAATAAACTGAACTTTCGCATGTGGTTTAAGTACGGGCTGAAGGCCCACAAGAGGGTGTGTCATAAATCAACAGCTCGCAAATCCGCAGGAACGCCTAACGGACTTGCGTATCTCCCTAACGTCTAGCGGACTTGCAAACCAGTATTACGGACTTATACCACAGCACCTTCTGCCCTGTTAGGCGTGTGGAGCTTACTTGCGAAACTTCAGTACAAAACTTTTGCCCTTACAGGCGTATTGGGTAATTTCAACCGTACAGGTCGATATTTTTCTCGTTTATCTGCTAATAGTTGGAACTGAGATGCTGATTTTGTAGAACCTCGATATATTTTTTATATGACTCGTACAAAGATCTCTCAGCTTATTGTTTTTGAACGGATTGTCAGAATCTCCATCTTCCTTAGGATATATAATGATGCACGGAACAGAAGGAGTCGGTGAATCTTCGTCAATATCTTCATATCCTAACTTTCTCAAAATTGTAAGATCACGACTATAGCCACTCAGTTGTCTAATGACGTATTTGTCAAGCGTCCCTTTCTCATATTTTGGGATATATTTGGTATCCAGTATTGCACAGAAATGTTTCGACTTGTATAAAAGTCTGGCAGTCCAGTTTCTCCCCGATACTGGTAACTGATTTTCTCTTGATAAGCTTCATGCAACAAACCGTACACATAATGTTCGTATAGTAAAGACATATCGAGCACAAACGGCGTGACCCTATTCTCCGTGGATTCCACATTTGAGAGACTATAGTCAAAATGCTTTAATATGACCTTCGCCAACCGCATGGCTTCCGCATACTCCCGATAGAGTTTATTGGAGCGTATCTGCCCAATGGAATTGATGTTGATGTCATCGCTCACATAATCAAATTTTGACAGCGCTTTCGTGACCATCTGGTTTACTTTTGAATATACCACATTATTGCGATTTATCTTGGCGACAAATCTCTGAGAGAAGACAAGGGCTTTCTTTAACAGTCTGTTCTCTGGAGTATCTACAGAGTAGTCATCGTATTCGCAATAAATACGGTCGTATCGTTTTACGGCGATATTGATGCGTTCGTTTTTGAGCATCTTGATATGCCCCTTCACCTTCTTAAGATTCTCTCGGCGCAGAACATATCCTTTTCTTAACGACTTGATTCTGTTTACCACTCCTATGAAATGAAACACGATAAGTGGACTAACAACACTGCTCAATGCAGGGGCTACAATGGCAGGCTTCTCCAGATCAATGGAATAGATTTTGGAAAACGAGTCCACCGCAAGGTCAGAGCAGAAGCATGTCATAAACATGCGCAGGAAATCGATTTTCTCCATTCCTCGTTTTACCGTAACCACCAATGCTTCTTGCTTGTCAATCCATTCTGCTCCAATTTTAAACGAGGCATAGTACCCCCATGCACTATTCTCCATAGGCTTACCCCATTGAATGAGTTGAAGGTCATCGTACCTTTCGCTTTTTTCAACGGGTAAGTTATTCGTGTATAGTTGTTCGTGTTCTTGGAGTTGTATCATTCTATTCGTCTTCTTCGTCTATATTATCTTCGTCCTCATCGTCTACTATCTGCACCGGGTGGAGGGATGCCCAGGCATCGAACACCTTTTCTTTCTCTTGGTCGTTCACGGTCAAGATGCCGTCATTGATATATTCGGCGATGAGCGGTATTATTTCAAATTCCACCTTGCATTGTAGCTCTTCTTTAGAGGATGCCATAAAGTAGCTGTGGCCCACCATCAAGTCGTCAATGCACAAGTCGCCACACAGATGTTTTGGGTTTGTGATGAAGGCTTTGATATTGTTGAACAAGTCGATGGCTATTGCTTTCAAGTCGTCATTGCCCAATTTCTCATAATGTTTTACTATCACATTCGGATCAGATTTTAATGTCACAAATGCAAAGCGGCGACGGAGGGCATAGTCAAGCGTCCCCGTACTTCGGTCAGTTGTGTTCATTGTGCCTATAATGTACAGGTTGCTTGGCACACCAAACAATGTCTTGGAGTATGGTAATGTCACTTTTATGGGGTGATTGCCTTTATCTCGTTTGTCCGCTTCAAGCAATGTAATCAGTTCACCAAATATCTTGGAAACATTTCCTCTGTTTATCTCATCAATGATGAGTACCACTGATTTGTCTGTCTTGGCGTGATATTCTTTCTTGACCGCTTCAATGAAAGCCTGAGCATATTGCTGCCAATTGTTCTCACATCCTTTTCCCAAGGCTTGAGCCTTGATTTTCTCGATATTCAGTGGAGACGGAGAGTAACTTTCCTCACGTTGACTTGTAGAGTTTATACTTCTACTGCTGACGGTCTTGTTCCCTTCGTTCCACCATACATACAACGACGTTTTCCCGGTTACCGTAGGTATTTCCCGACGGTTCTCAAATCCTTTTATCTTTTGCAGGTAATCATCAATGCACTCTATAATATCCTTACTGTCATCGGTCACCACTGCGTTGCATGCTCGTTTGAAGATGCCGTCTTCTGGCTCGTAGGTCACGCCAAGACTTTCGCCATTCTCGTTCGTTTGAACGCGAGGTTTCAAACCTTCGACGAAATCTTCATAATCAAGAGATTGATGGAATGTCGTGAAGAATATGCGATCGTCCTGCAACTCTTCATATTTCTTCATAACTTCATCGTGATTGTCAAGGTCTACCCCGTCTATACCAAGCACACTGAGCGCAATGGCTGCCGTATTATAGGTTTTGCCAGTGCCTGGAGCACCTTGAAGAATTATGTTGTGCTTGGATTTCAGCAACTTTGCAGTATTATTAATGAACATATATTTCTTATAGTATTGTTTTTCCAATTCTTTTTATTTTTGTCTTGTGCAAACTTAGCGTCAACTTCGAATATTGACTGTTGAGTATTACCTGCTAAAAGAGCAGATTGGCATCCGGAATTATATACGGTTGAGTCGTTGTCATAACAATGCCATTGGTCTACAGATACTCGCTGCCCCCAATTTTCTTCTCCATCTCTTAAGTCTTCATAGAAAGCTGGAGCATCTTCAAAACATACTATGCCATCATTATAATCATATTGTCTTAGGGACACTATGTTCTGCAGATTTGAGATTTGACGGGTTTGAAATGGACATCTTACCACAATCCCATATGCATATATTATATTGTCAAAAGTAAGCAATAGCACATCACCGACTCTTATTTCCTTTACTAAATTCAGTAACTGGGTGACTATGTGATTTCTTTGAATGTCGTATCGCTGTTGCATAAGCCACAGGTTGTTCTCCAATGCATAATCCCAGTGGTTGTCGTCTGAGAGACGGGCAATCCAATATCTACGAACTTTAACAGCGGAACAAGACAGAATATCGTCTACCGTTGTATCTTTGCTTATCCAATATTTCTTTGCCCCCACAACAATACCGTATTCAGACATGGCTTTTTGTAACAAGGCATCAAGTTTGACATTCTGTACTTTCTGGTAGAAATTCTTTATCTTGTTGTCAGTCTCGGTGCCATTGCCAGGGTTGGCGTCATGCTTTTCCATCGTGTTGTCAACATATCCGACAAAACGACTTGGAGCAAAGTATATTTGAGAATCTACAACTTCTATGACATAGTTTTTCCCTTGGGACATCCTTTGGATAGCCCAGTCTTTATGCTCGCTGTCCACCTTACCATCGAGGTAAGAATAAAGCGTTTTGATGTTTTGGACTATATCTTCGCGCGTTTCTATGAAATCGTTCCTATCCATAAGCGTTTATTGTTTTCCTAATTTCGCAACACTAAAATTTAATATTTTTTACAAATTAAGGGTGCGTCATGGACTTATGACACACCATCACATACCATAATATAAAGACTATGGTATAGTATTACTCTCCGATAGGCTTTCCCATATCTTCAAGTGCGAGTTCCACCTAAGCTCTATTCAACCTTCTTTGGCAATTTACTTGAAGTCTTTTCTATTTTCTTCTCGTTGCTTGCCACTCTGCGTTCCACTTTCTTAATGTCCTCAGCAGGAGGAAGGTTTTCGGGTTTTATGCCTCGTTGCCCCAGCATCTGCCTTACGCTTACATTGTTCTGAATGTGTTCGGCAGTAATGCTCTGTTCGCCATAAAGGTCTTTCTGCTCCACATTGTAGTTTGTCATTTCTGTTGCGAGGTTCTTTGCAGCAATGGTCAGCGTAGGAAGAAAATCTGCCAACGGGCGTGTTGACTTGATGCCAAGACGATGTTTCATGTCTTCTGTGGTATGTCCACCAAACAAAGCCGTGTCGCCTTTTGAACGTATACGACCAAATCCACGGTCATCAACACCACGCTCATAAATATTGCGAGACAATTGCTTCTCTGAAGCACGCAACCGATCGCGTGTTTCCAAACGTGACACTTGCAGCAAATGTTCGGCTATAAGTTCAGCTCGCCTTGTCTGTAATGCAAAATAACCTTGTGCAAAGGCTATTTCTTCTTTCTTAGGGTCACCATTCTGAGCTATAAGATAACAGGCAAAGCGAGTGAGCATATAGTCCTTGACTTCACGCTTTGAGCCACTACCCAATGCAACCATTTTCGTGACCTCACGAAAATGGTCATCCACGTTGATTTTCTGTGACTTACATGATTCCACTGCTCTACCTATAGCTATAGTGAAATTCTCCCAACGTGCATAGCCAAGAACCGACTGAAGCTCGCGTGCAAACCAGACTTCAACCTTTTCTTTGCCATTATCGCTCTCAATGTAATGCGTTATCTCGTTGAAAGCGGATGTATGCAGATTTATTCTTTGAATGTCCATATTATAATGTTTCTTTGTTTTCTTTCTCCGCACTAAATGCCTTAATTTCATCAGCAAGGACTTTCTGTAATTTTTCTTTCGGTACTATCAACTGATAATCCGCCACTCCGATAGGCTTTCCCATATCTTCAAGTGCGAGTTCCACCTCTACACGGTCTTTCTCCGCACAAAGTATGATTCCTATAGAACGGTTCTCGTCAGCACCACGTTCAAGACGGTCAAGCAGAGACAGATAATAGTTCATCTTACCTGCATACTCTGGTTTGAAAGGACCTATCTTTAGGTCAACAGCAACAAGGCAGCGCAGTCCACGATGGAAAAACAACATATCTACCTTACTTTCTTTACCATTGTATTCCAATACATGCTGGTTGCCAATGAAAGTGAAGCCATTACCAAGTTCCATAAGGAAACGAGTGATAGCTTTTACAAGGCGGTCTTCAAGTTCAAGCTCCAGAATGGGACTTGTTACTCCCAAGAAACCAAGATTGTAGCTACTGTTAAACACCTCGTTGGCATACTGCGCCTGTTCGGCAGGAAGAGTGCGGTCGAAATTGTTATCTACTCGTGCCAATGCCTGTGTCTCATACATATTGAGTTTGATGGCATTGAGCAACAAGTCACGATTCCAACCTTTGGTTATAGTTTCCTGAGCATAATATAACGTGGCTTCATCATTCAGCCCCTTGCTCAACAACAGCATATTGTGTGACCACGGCAAAAGTGCAACGGAGCGTTGCACTTTCTCATTATGTCCAGCATAACGTTCATAGAACTTTTTCATATACCACAGATTTCGTGGTGAAACACCCATCTTCGGGTATCGTTCTTTCAGGTCTGCTGACAATCTTCTTACAACGCTGTCACCATACCCACTTTCAATCTTGCGCTCATGAAGCATTTGACCAATCTCCCAATAGGCGGCAGATACGTAGCCATTGACATGTCGGGCTATTTCTGTCCGTGCATGCTCAATTACTGCGACAGCGTGTCGCAGTATCTCAGCCTAATCGCTACTTCCTATTGAGAGTTTGTTGTCTTTATTGTCTGTTGTCATTTTATCAGTCTATTATTTGCCATATGCAGATGCATATTTAATTACAAAGGTAATTATAATACATCACTATTCCGCATAAACACAGTGATTTTTAAGTTTATTTAGCAGCTTGATAAAAAACTGTTATTATATTGCACATCACCCATTAAAAGTGCGGTAAGGAGACCGCCATCCATAGCTTTTGCCGACTTACTTGTTTTTGTAAGATTCAAGCAAATGATGATTGATTATAATGGGCTTATAAACTCCAGAAAAAAAGAATCTATGAAAAAGTATGAAAAAACATGAGCAAGTATGAGCAACTGTGAGTTGACTCCTCACCGATTTCGTATCTTTGCATTGTGGTTCAGAGATAACATCTCATACCACCAAGAGGCAATGCGCAGCGCCCCCTACAACACAAACACAATTTATTAACCTTAAAATGAAGACACTATGATTCTGTACACATTGAAGAAGTATGTCAACGAGAAGTTGAGCGCCGCTTACGGCAAGTTTTTCGCCTACCCTGTAGTCACCCAGACCTATGGTCTTGATGAACTCGCAGAGCACATGGAAAGTCACAACACCCCGTTCTCAAAGGGAGCCATCAAAGGTATGCTCACCGACATGGTGAGCTGCGTAAGAGAACTGGTTCTGCAGGGTATCGCCGTGAAGATTCCCGACCTCGCCATTTTCAGCATCGGCATCAAGAACAAGGAAGGTGCAGCCTCCGAGAAGGAGTTCTGCATCACCAAGAACATTACCGGACTGAAGCTCCGTGCCCGTGGCACCGGTGAGTTCAAGGCAAACAGTCTGAACCTCGATGCATCCCTGAAGAAGGCTACAGCCGTAACAGGAGATGTTACTCCACCAGACGGCGGTAAGGATAACACAGGCGATACTACCCAGGGTGGCGGCACAAGCCAGGGTGGCGACTCAACACAGACTGGCGGATCAGGCAACACCGAGAGCAGCGGCTCCGATGGTGGCGACGGCCTGGAGTAACCCCCTCGCCAGTAGATGAAGAAAGAAGGTTTTAGACAGGATGCAGTCCGGGATTCGGCTATAGCCCCCCGGCTATTCATCAATATAGCAAGCATCATTGAAACACGCGCTATCAAGCCCATCTGCTCATCCTGTCAGCCTTCCTTCTCCAGTATCGCCCGGATATAGGAAATCCGAGCCCCCAATCCATTTATTAACCTTAAAAATCAAATGAAAATGAAAAGAGAAACACTCAAGAAAATTCTGAATTTCGTCATTACCGTTCTCACCGCCGTAGCCTCTGCCTTTTGTGTGCAGAGCTGCCAGTAGTATCAACCCTTTAAAGATTCAGCACTATGAAAAACACAAGAAAAATATCACTTATTGTCATTCACTGTTCAGCCACACGCGTCACGCAGGACTTCACCTTCGAAAAGCTCGAAGCCTGTCATTTAGCCCGTGGTTTCCGCAGCATCGGTTATCACTACTACATCACGAAAGACGGCGTTATCTACCCCGGACGTCCCGAGTCAGAAATCGGCGCCCACGCCCGCCATTTCAATGCACACAGTATCGGCATCTGTTACGAAGGCGGTCTCGACGCCGACGGCAATCCGGCAGATACCCGTACGAAGGCTCAGAAGCAGTCGCTCCAGAATCTCCTGACGAGTCTGTGCGTAGACTATCCCGAAGCCGAGATCCTAGGTCATCGTGATCTCCCGAACGTCCACAAGTCCTGTCCCTGCTTCAGTGTTCAGGCTTGGCTGAATGAAATCAAATTCCACATTTAGCCCTCTATTCAGTTGATATTGTTCATACTTTATTATTTTTCTACTCTCTCCCCCAATCTTAAGTGATTAAGGTTGGGGGACTTTTATTCAGGAATCTGCAAACATCTTCATAATGAGGAGTATTGCGCCCCCACTTTTCCACAGAAAAGAAGGCTGTAACATGAAATATAAGGCATAATTGTTTTAAATAATGTAAAAAAGTAACGTAATACTAAACTTTATATGTACTTTTGCATCGAATTAAATAAAAATAAGAAACAAATTAAAGAGAAAATATAAAAAAGAAAGAAAGGATATGAAGATGAAAAGAATCATATTGACACTCACTATGCTGGTGGCTCTTGTAGCTACTGCATCTGCTCAGGCAGAGATTAAGTTCGACAAACTGATACACAACTTCGGTTCGTTCGAAGAGTCAAACCCGGTACAGAAGGCTACCTTTACCTTCACCAATGTGGGCAACAAGCCTTTGATTATCAACCAGGCTATTGCCAGCTGCGGCTGTACCATACCTTCTTACACCAAGAAGCCTATCGCTCCAGGCGAGAAGGGACAGATTAGTGTTACCTATAACGGCAAGGGCATGTTCCCTGGTCATTTCAAGAAGAGCATCACCGTCCGTTCTAACGGCAATGTAGAAATGTCACGTCTTTATATAGAGGGTGTTATGACAGAAAAGAAATAATCTAGCTCAATACATATTTAAAAGTAAGCATGATTTTCTATTTCTCCGGAACAGGAAATACCAAGTGGGCAGCAGCCAGACTGGCAGCGGCTACACACGAAGACTTGATTCCTATCGCCCCCTATATGCGGGCGGACGATTCAAGCCACAATATAGCCGAGCCGTTTATTCTGAAAGAGAATGAACGGCTCGGATTCGTTTTCCCCGTACATGGCTGGAGGGTTCCACGCCTTGTAAGGGAGTTTATCAGGAAGATGAAGATAACTTCTGATGCTACTACAGAAGGTAATAAGAAGATGGTCAGAAAACATCCTTTCGCCTATTGCGTCTGTACTGCAGGCGACAGCATCGGACTCACCATCGAAAACCTCAACGATACGATTGCGCTGAATGCATCGCTTCAGGCATTGGGCATCACGGAGGTTTCTGCTTCCTACTCACTCATCATGCCGGAATCTTATGTAGGACTTCCTTTTATGGATGTTGATCCGAAGGAGCGCGAAGTTCGTAAGAAATCGAAATCGGCACAGGAACTGGCGGTTATCTGCGAAGAGATATTCGACAGAAAAGAGGGCGTGAACCGTCTGGTAAAAGGTCCTATCCCCTGGTTCTTCACCAAGGTTGTGGGCGGATTCTTTGAGAAGGTGCTCATCACCGACAAGCGGTTTCATGTGGAGAAAGACAAGTGCGTGAAGTGTGGCATCTGTGCCAACGTCTGTCCTGTAGGCGATATCAAGGGCGGTCATAGAGAATATCCGGAATGGCTACATCACAAGGATTGCCTCACCTGCTTTACCTGCTATCACCATTGTCCGCATCACGCCATCGAGTTTGGTCACCAGACTCAGAAGAAAGGACAATACTTTTATAAATAATCCCCCATCTACCCTAACTGTTTATGAAGAAGGCAATCATCTCTCTGGCGCTCGCCTTCCTGGGCATCGCCAATCTCTATGCCGTAAAGGCTAAACCGGGCATCGCCAAGATTATGCTGGCTGATGGAACCGTAGCATGTGCTACCCTGCATGGCGACGAAACCTTCCACTACTACATGCTGCTGGACGGTACGCCCCTGCGGGAAACCCAAGACGGAAAATACGAAAAGATAACTGCTGAAGAGTTGAACACCCGAAAGACCCGTGCTTTCTCTTCAGAGAATCTTACAAGAGCTTCAGAAATAGGAACCGTGAGCCCAAGCTATTTCCCTCATAAGGGAAGTCCGAAGGCATTGGTACTCCTGGTGCAGTTTCAGGATGTGAAGTTCAAGAGTAAGGATCCGGTTGCAACATTCAACCATTACCTCAACGGAAAGAAGGGAGAAGCTATGCCTGAGCTGATAAAGAAGTGTTTATCACCGACATGCCTTACTGCCAGAACTATGGCAGCGTACAGCAGTATTTCGCTGACATGAGCGATAACCTGTTTATACCACAGTTTGATGTAGTGGATCCTGTTACGGTAAGCAAGAATTCAGCTTATTATGGCAAGAACGGACGTGACGACGGAAGTGACACCAACTTTCCTCAGATGATTAAGGAAGCCTGCCAGCAGGTAGACGGCAAGGTTAACTTTGCCGATTACGACAGCGATGGCGACGGATATGTTGACCTCGTATATGTAATCTACGCCGGCTATTCTGAAAGTATCGTAGGTAATTCAGGCGATTGTCTCTGGCCGAAATCGGGTACCGTAGGAGTGGGAACCTATGACGGGAAAACAGTATCCCGGTACGGCATTAACAACGAGCTGAACAATAAGCCTGCAGATACCCAAGACGGCAAATACTACATCAATGGTATCGGTCTCTTCTGCCATGAATTTTCGCATACCCTCGGTTTGCCAGACATCTATCCGACCAACGGCATCACAGACCACAACCAGAGTCCTGAATATTGGGACGTCATGGATATGGGCAATTATCAGGCTGACGGCTATCAGCCTATCCCTTATTCACCATGGGAGAAGAGCATCGTAGGATGGAAACAGCCTACCCTCCTTTCTGATACCGAGGCGAAGCAGATAAAGCTGGAACCATACGACAAGGCATCGGATGCATACAAGATTATAGCCAACAGCCAGGGCGAATACCTGCTGCTGCAGAATATCAGAAACGAGGATGGTACAAGGAGGCTCTGGGTTACGGATTGCTGGTATGGCGCATCGACTACGATGATTTGCCATCGGTTAACCTGGGGGATAATCCCAACAACACGACAGGTAAGCCAAGGGTCATGATTGTCCTGCAGACGGAATGGTATACAACAGCTATAATAGAACTGTCAGCGACAATGATATTATCACGAGTCTTCAGAACGACCCGTTCCCAACCTACAAGGCGGGCTCTGCTACAGAGTACGAGGTGAACAGTCTGACCAGTATCACCCTGAACAACTGTGTTGATACGAGTCATCCGCTCTACAACATCACAAAGGATGAAGCAACCGGTCTGGTAACCTTCGATTATCTCAAGAACTTCTCTCCTACCGGAATCTCTTCGGTCATCATCGGTAAAGACAGACCGACAGCCTATTTTGATCTGGAAGGCAGAAAGGTTTCCGTTCCACAAAAGGGCAAGATTTATATTACCAGCAAGGGACTGAAGATAGTATACTAACTATATAAACAATGAGGGTGTGTCATGTTTTATGCCACACCCTCTTATTATTTTAATATATTCTAGGACCGAAGATGGTAGTACCTACACGAACCATCGTGCTGCCGTGCTTGACGGCAATATGATAATCGTGACTCATACCCCAGCTACGCTCGCAGAAAGCATCATCATCAGCAAAATATCTGGCCTTTATCTCATCAAAGAACTGGGCAGCCTCATCAAACTCCTGAGCAATCTGCTGCTCATCGTCTGTATTAGATGCCATCATCATGATGCCACAAATCTGCACATGCTTCATCTCCCTCCATTCGCCTGCCTCAAGGAGTTCGCGGCAAGCATCAAGAGAAAGACCCGATTTAGTATCTTCCTCAGCCAGATGAAGTTCCAGAAGAACCTTCACCACACGATTGTGCTTGGCAGCCTGCTTCTCAATCTCCTTTAGAAGTTTCAGACTGTCTACCGATTCAATCATCGAGATATAAGGTGCGATATACTTCACCTTATTGGTCTGCAGATGACCAATGAAATGCCACTCGATGTCCTCAGGCAGCGAAGCCACCTTCTTGGCGAGTTCCTGCTCATGACTCTCGCCGAAGATACGCTGTCCTTCAGCATAAGCCTCCTCGATATACTCGTTGGGATGGAACTTGCTGATAGCAACGAGACGGACACCGGCAGGCAAGCTGCCCAGCACCTCATGGAGATTTCCTTTTACATCATACATAGTTCAATTATTTTTGCTCCTCGTATTCAGGCACATCATTCTTCTCCTCTTTCTTCTCGTTAGGAGCATGGTGCTCGAATACATCCATCAGTTTGGTTTCGTTCAAACCAACCACATCATAATCTATCATGGTCTTGCCCATCACCTCATCAATATAACGGAGGGCACGGGCGAGAGACTTAGCCTGAACAAGATAGGTAACATTGCTGCGCTTCTCCTTCTCACTCTTCTCATCAATTGTAATGAACTGGAGTTTAGCCTTATACCACTTATCATCATCATCCACATCGCTGAAGAAGATTTCGCCGTAGCCAGCCTTACCGATACCGCTCACCTTCAACTCGCCGCTTACATAAACCGACATCTCATCGATGATGGCGCTCTCAGCCTCGGTAAAGCTCAAAGCATCTACTACGTATGCTTCAGAAACAACCTTTTCTGAACCATCCTCCATTGTCTTCTGATATTTCACTTTGGTCTCAAACCATGTACTTGTTCTACTTCTCATATTTTTCTTCTTATTTTTAATTAATTAGTATAATCTTATAACATTTCTTGAAATTAAGTGCAAAGTTATAAAAAAGAAAGCAAAGAGCGACATATTTAAAGAGTTTTTAATCAAAAAATAAAATTTAACCGAAAGTTATTCTCAATTCTCATCTAATTTTCTTATCTTTGCAGCCGATTAGCGTAAATTGAAAAGGCCAAAAGGTCATAGAATTCAATTTTCGACACGGATAATTAATAGAAAGAAACAATATTTTAAGATGCCAGAAATATCTGTACGCGGTCTTGAAATGCCAGAGTCACCTATCAGAAAGTTGGCTCCTCTGGCTGCCGCAGCAAAAAAACGTGGAGTAAAGGTATATCACCTCAACATCGGTCAGCCTGACCTTCCAACTCCTCAATGTGGTCTAGATGCCCTGAAGCATATAGACCGCACGGTCTTGGAGTATTCTCCAAGTCAGGGCTATCTCAGCTATCGCGAGAAGCTTGTAGATTACTATAAGAAATTCAACATCAACGTAACTGCCGATGATATCATCATTACATCGGGAGGTTCTGAGGCTGTTCTCTTCTCTTTCATGAGCTGCCTCAACCCTGGCGACGAGATTATCGTACCAGAACCTGCTTACGCTAACTATATGGCGTTTGCCATCTCGGCGGGTGCCAAGATCCGTACCATCGCCACAACGATAGAAGAAGGTTTCTCCCTGCCTAAGGTGGAGAAGTTTGAGGAGTTGATCAATGAGCGCACCCGTGCCATTCTGATCTGCAACCCTAACAACCTACGGGCTATCTCTATACCCGCAGAGAGATGAATCAGATTCGTGACTTGGTGAAGAAGTACGACCTCTATCTCTTCTCTGATGAGGTTTACCGTGAGTATATCTATACCGGCAGTCCTTATATCAGTGCGATGCACCTGGAAGGCATCGAGCAGAACACGGTTCTCATCGATTCTGTTTCGAAGCGTTACAGTGAGTGCGGTATCCGTGTGGGTGCCCTCATCACCAAGAATGCAGAAATCCGCAAGGCGGTGATGAAGTTCTGCCAGGCCCGTCTCTCTCCTCCACTGATCGGTCAGATTGTAGCCGAAGCTTCTCTGGACGCTCCTGAAGAGTACTACCGTGATGTATACGATGAGTATGTAGAGCGCCGTAAGTGCCTGATAGACGGCTTGAACCGCATTCCGGGCGTATACTCTCCTATTCCTATGGGAGCCTTCTATACCGTAGCCAAACTGCCTATCGATGATTCAGAAAAGTTCTGCCGCTGGTGTCTGGAGGAATTCAACTACGAGGGCGAAACCATCATGATGGCTCCAGCCTCCGGTTTCTATACGACTCCTGGAGCCGGCCACAATCAGGTTCGTGTAGCTTACGTCTTGAAGAAACACGATCTGGAGCGTGCTCTGGTGGTTCTGGGTAAGGCACTTGAGGCTTATCCGGGAAGAGTGGAAGACGAAGGACTGTAAGAATGTGAAGAACGAAGAGTGAAGAATACAACAGCTTCACTAATCATAAAGTTCAAAGATCAAAATTCAAAGTAAAGATGAATTTTCCTCTATTTATAGCAAAGAGATTATATAGCGCTCAGGGCGATAAACGTAAAGTTTCTCGCCCTGCTATTCATATAGCCACTGCAGGTGTTGCTATCGGACTCGCCATTATGATTATGTCGGTATGCGTAGTGCTCGGATTCAAGCATACCATACGTGACAAGGTAATAGGATTCGGAAGCCATATACAGGTGGCCGACTTCATGACGCTGCAGCAGCAAAACCAGTATCCGGTGGTTATGAACGACTCGATGGTCAACGTACTGAAAAAGATACCTGGCGTAAAACATGTGCAGAAATTTGCCATGAAAGAGGGAATCCTGAAGACGGACAGCGATTTCCTGGGCGTCATGTTCAAAGGTGTAGGGCCTGATTTTGATTCTACCTTTATCCATCAGAACATGATCGAAGGCAGCATCCCTAAGTTTGATGACAAAGCGAGTCATAACCAGATTCTCATCTCACAGCTGATGGCTGGTAAGCTGAAGCTGAAGACGGGAGAACGCATCTTTGCCTACTTCTTTGATGACAACGGAGTGCGTATGCGCCGCTTCACCATCAAGGGTATCTATCAGACCAACCTGAAGAAGTATGATGAGGTAATGGTATACACCGATCTCTATACTGCCGTGAAGCTGAACGGATGGGAAGAAGACCAGACGAGCGGTGCAGAACTGACAGTAAACGACTTCAACAAGCTCAACGAGACTGAAGATTATATTATAAATAAGGTGAACCGCACGGTAGATCACTATGGAGAAACCTACAGCAGTTCTACCATCAAGGACCTGAATCCAAACATCTTCCAATGGCTGAGCCTGATGGATCTGAATGTCTGGATTATTCTCGGTCTGATGCTGATAGTAGCCGGCGTCACCATGATCAGCGGTCTGCTCATCATCATTCTGGAACGCACCTCCATGATAGGCGTAATGAAGGCATTGGGTGCTCGCAACAAGACCATCCGCCACACCTTCCTGTGGTTTGCCGTCTTCATCATCGGCAAGGGTATGCTTCTGGCAACGCCATCGCCCTCGGCATTCTTACCCTCCAGTACTTTACAGGCATCATCAAACTCGATGCACAGACCTATTATGTAAGTACCGTTCCGGTAGAATTCAACTGGCTTGCCATCATAGCCCTGAACATTGCTACGCTGCTGATAAGTATCTTCATGCTCGTAGCACCAAGCTACCTGATTTCTCACATCCATCCAGCCAAATCAATGAGATATGAGTAAAATACAGTCTATAACACCACAATATGTAGACTAAAAAGGAAAAAAACTAATTATTTTATGTAGTTTTTGAAAATAGTGCACATTTTATTTTGCAGTGTGCACTATTTTCATTATCTTTGCACAAAATTTTGTAAATTGTGCAATGAATTCAATACCAAGTTTTAACTCGTATATTGAGAACAGCATTATCAAGAATTGGAATCTGGATGCGCTCACCGATTACAAGGGCACAACCCTCCAATATCACGATATTGCCAGAAAGATTGAGAAGCTACACATCCTGTTCGAAAACAGCGATGTAAAGAAGGGCGACAAGATTGCCGTCTGCGGAAGAAATAGTAGCCAGTGGGCAGTAGCCTTCCTGGCCATTATTACTTACGGAGCAATTGTCGTACCTATACAGAACGAATTTAAGCCTGAGCAGATTCACAACATCGTGAACCACAGCGAAAGCAAACTTCTGTTCGTTGGTGACGTGGTAGCTACAGAGATAACACCAGAGGAGATGCCTTCGCTGGAAGGAATCATCTATCTTCCGGACAATTCGCTTGTCATCTCGCGCTCTGAGAAACTGACTTATGCACGCGAGAACCTCAATGCAATGTTCGGACACAGATATCCTAAGTATTTCAGACCAGAACACGTGAAGTATCACGTAGACGATCCTGAAGAATTGGCGATGATCAACTATACCAGTGGAACTACCGGTTCTCAAAGGTGTGATGCTCCCATACAGAGCACTTTGGGGTAATCTCGACTACCTCATCGATTCAGTGAAACCTAAGACAGGTAAGAACTGCAACATCCTTTCTACCCTTCCGATGGCTCACATGTATGGACTCATGACAGAATTTCTCTTCAATATAGTATTGGGTAACCATATCTTCTTCCTTACCCGTCTGCCGAGCCCAACGCTCATCTCAGAGGCGTTGTCAGAAATCAAGCCAGACATCCTCTATGCGGTGCCGCTTGTAGTAGACAAGATTGTAAGAAAGGAAGTATTCCCACATATCCAAACCAACCGTGCACGACTGCTGATGAACATGCCTGTCATCAATAAGCGCATCAAGGAGAAGGTTCGCGAGTTTGTATTGAGAAAGTTTGGCGAACGTCCTTACGAGGTTGTTGTGGGTGGTGCTCCGCTCAACAAGGAGATAGAGAACTTCTTCATCAGCGTAGGTTTCCCTATCGCAATGGGATATGGTACCACTGAGACTGCTCCACTTATCACCTTTGCCCATCAGGATAACTATGTGGCAGGAAGCTGCGGTGTTGCCGTAAAGCACATGGAGGTAAAGGTTTTGAGCGATGACCCGGAGAACGTAGCCGGTGAACTGGTTTGCCGCGGCATCAATGTGATGAAGGGCTATTACAAGAACCAGGAGCAACAGATGCCGTAATAGATGAAGACGGATGGTTCCATACAGGCGACCTGGCAACGATGGACGCCGACGGACATTTCTTCGTAAGAGGAAGAAGCAAGAACATGCTGCTGGGAGCTAACGGACAGAACATCTATCCGGAAGAGATTGAGGACAAACTCAACTCCATGGCTATGGTCAACGAGAGCATCGTAATACAGAGCGATGACAAGCTGGTAGCACTGGTTCATCCGGATATGGAAGAAGTTAACAACCTCGGCTTTACAGACGAAGACCTGGAGAACATCATGGAGCAGAACCGCAAGGAACTGAACATGCAGATACCTAGCTTCGCAAAGGTGTCACGCATCAAACTTCATGATCAGGAATTTGAAAAGACAGCCAAGAAGTCTATCAAGCGTTACCTCTATCAGAACGCAATCTAGAGACAGGGCCTATCTGCTGACAGACCATCAGCAGATAAGGTCTATCATCAGCAAACAGACTTCAGTACGAGAAAAATATAAAAAAAGCAAATCGTTAAATAACAAGAATATGGAGATTCCAAGCTTTAACGCACTAATCCAAAAGAGCATCGTAGACCATTGGGATATGGATGCTCTGACAGACTACAAGGGAGCAACCTTGCAGTACCATGATGTAGCACGCAAAAATTGAGAAGCTACACATCATGTTTGAGAACTCTGGTGTAGTAAAGGGCGACAAGATAGCACTTTGCGGTCGAAATAGCGCAAACTGGGCTGTAGCCTTCCTTGCTACCCTTACCTATGGTGCCATTGCCGTACCTATCCTGCATGAATTTATGCCAGACCAGATTCACAACATCGTAAACCACAGCGATGCCAAACTGCTCTTTGTGGGTGATGTTGTAGCTACACAGATTGATGCAACGAAGATGCCAGGTCTTGAAGGCATCATCTATATACCGGATTATTCACTTGTCGTTTCCCGTACCGACAAGTTGACTTATGCGCGCGAACACCTCAACGAGATGTTCGGTATCAAGTATCCTAAGTACTTCCGCAAAAACCATGTCAACTACTATATGGAACAGAATCCGGATGAGTTGGCTATGATCAACTATACCAGCGGCACAACCGGTTTCTCCAAGGGAGTAATGGTTCCATACCGTGCACTCTGGGGCAATGCAGATTTTGCTGAGGACGTACTGGGTAAGAAGATCAAGCCGGGAGATTCTGTCATCAGTATCCTGCCAATGGCCCACATGTACGGCATGGCGTTTGAGTTTATCTTCGAATTCATCAAGGGCTGCCACATCTTCTATCTCACCCGCATCCCTAGTCCAGCCATCATCGCCGAGGCATTCGGCCGCATCAAGCCAGCCGTCATCATAGCTGTACCTCTGGTTATCGAGAAGATTATCCGCAAGAAGGTATTCCCTAAGATCCAGAACAACCGCATGCGTATGCTGCTCCACATGCCTGTGATCAGCAAGAAGGTGAAGGAGAAGATATGCGACCAGGTATCCAATGCCTTCGGTGGCAACTTCTACGAGGTGATTATCGGTGGTGCAGCCTTTAACCAGGAAGTGGAAAGTTTCCTCCATAGCGTAGGTTTCAAATATACCGTGGGATATGGCGCAACAGAATGTGCCCCTATCATCTGCTACGAGGATTACAAGAACTTCGTACCGGGCTCTTGCGGTAAGGCTGCCCTCCACATGATGGTCCGCATTGACAGTCCTGATCCTGAGAATGTACCGGGCGAAATCCTTGCCAAGGGTCCTAACGTGATGTTGGGTTACTATAAGAATGAGGAAGCTACCAAGCAGACCATCGACGAGAACGGATGGTATCATACAGGCGACCTCGGAACCATGGATGGTGACGGCAACGTCTTCATCAAGGGTCGTAGCAAGAACATGCTGCTCGGCGCAAACGGTCAGAATATCTACCCTGAGGAGATTGAGGATAAGCTCAACTCTTTGGCTCTGGTAGCGGAAAGCGTGGTTGTACAGAAGGGCGACAAGCTCATTGCTCTGGTTCACCCAGACTATGATGAAGCTCAGACCCTGAACCTCGGTGCCAAGGAACTGGCAGATGTCATGGAGCAGAACCGTCAGGAACTCAACACCATGATTCCTGCTTACAGCAAAGTATCAGAAATACGTATACATGAAGATGAGTTTGAAAAGACTCCTAAGAAGAGCATCAAGCGATTCCTCTATACGGCAGAATAAAAAAGTGTGACTTCAGAACATTGAAGTCACACTTTTTTATTTTATGATTATAATAATGTATTTGATCGGATTCTGGACAGCGTTTCCGGAGTCATCTGCAGATAGCTTGCGATATAGGTGAGCGGTGCACGCAGAACCACCTGTGGATTCATTTCGCACAGGCGCTTATATTTATTAGGCGCCGACTCAAATCGCATCAGATCGGCATGAATCTGAGACTGAATCAAACTCTCTTCCAGTATTTTACGATAAAGCATCTGGATATTGACATTACGCATAGCAGCCGCCTCCAGCTTCTTCTTCGGTAACATATACACCAGAGTAGGCTCCAGAGCTTCCACCTGCAGGCGGGTAGGTTCTTCCTTAAAAAGGCTCTCAATGCACATAAAGATGGTATGATCCACACCCAGATGTTCGGTCACTTCCTTGCCATTCTTTAAGTAAAATTGGCGCACCAATCCCTTCTCGATGTACGAGATACCCATGCACTGTTCACCTTCAGGCAAGATCATCTCGCCCTTGCCATACTTAATAGGCTCAAGGATATCTTCCACCACATCGAGCTCATCATAAGTCATCGTACTATATTTACGCGCCAGTTCGCGCGCAATATCACGCTTAGGGGTAATTACTTTAAAGTCTGCCATAATACTTAACCTCCTTTTCCTTTATACTTATATTAAATCATTAGTCGAGTTTGAGCACAGCCAGGAAGGCTTTCTGTGGAACTTCCACATTTCCAATCTGCTTCATGCGCTTCTTTCCCTTCTTCTGCTTCTCAAGCAACTTGCGCTTACGGCTCACGTCACCACCATAACATTTGGCAGTAACATCCTTGCGCACCTGCTTAACAGTCTCACGTGCCACAATCTTGGCACCGATAGCTGCCTGGATAGCAATATCGAACTGCTGACGAGGTATGAGGTCCTTCAACTTCTCGCACATTCTGCGACCAAAGCTCACTGAGTTATCGCGGTGAGTCAAAGTACTCAAAGCATCTACAGGCTCTCCATTCAACAGGATATCGAGCTTCACCAGGTCGGAATGACGGAAAGAATCGATATGATAGTCGAACGAAGCATATCCCTTGGAGATACTCTTCAGCTTGTCATAGAAGTCGATGACGATTTCTCCCAATGGCAACATGAAGTGGAGCTCTACACGGTTTCCACTCACATATTCCTGATTGATGAGTTCGCCTCGTTTATCCAGACAGAGTTTCATGATTGGTCCAATATAATTGGTAGCCGTAATGATGGTTGCCCGGATATATGGTTCCTCAATATGGTCTATCAGCGTTGGGTCTGGCAATCCGGAAGGATTGTGAACCTCTTTCACACCGCCCTGCTTGTCGTATACCATATAAGATACGTTAGGTACGGTAGTGATGACATCCATATTAAACTCACGGTCCAGTCTCTCCTGTACGATTTCCATGTGGAGCAATCCGAGGAATCCGCAACGGAAACCGAAGCCCAAAGCCACAGAACTCTCTGGCGAGAAAGTCAATGAAGCATCATTGAGCTGCAGTTTTTCGAGCGATGCTCGCAGATTCTCGTAATCGCTAGGATCGATAGGATAAACACCGGCAAAGACCATAGGTTTCACTTCCTGGAAACCCGCAATCGCCTTGTCGCAAGGACGGGCGATATGAGTAATGGTATCACCCACCTTTACCTCGGTAGCATTCTTGATACCCGAGATGATATAACCTACCTCACCGGTACCCAATTCCTGGCGTGGAATCATATCCATCTTCAATACACCGATTTCATCAGCATCATATTCCATGCCGGTATTGAAGAACTTCACCTTATCTCCCTTACGGATCACGCCATTCTCTATCTTGAAATAGGCGATGATACCGCGGAAAGAGTTGAATACAGAGTCGAAAATCAAAGCCTGAAGCGGTGCCTTCTCGTCTCCTACCGGAGCAGGAACACGATTAACAACAGCTTCCAGTATATCTTCTACACCCTCACCGGTCTTACCTGAAGCACGGAGAATATCTTCATGCTTACAACCGATCAGGTCTACAATTTCATCTTCTACCTCTTCAGGCATAGCTGAAGGCATATCTATCTTATTGATTACCGGAATAATCTCCAGGTCGTGTTCGATAGCCATATAGAGGTTTGAAATGGTCTGTGCCTGAACGCCTTGAGTTGCGTCAACAACCAGCAGTGCTCCCTCGCAAGCAGCGATGGAACGGGAAACTTCGTATGAGAAGTCAACATGTCCCGGAGTATCGATAAGATTCAGGATATAGGTCTGTCCATCCTTTGCCTTATATTCCATTTGGATAGCGTGACTCTTGATCGTGATACCACGTTCTCTTTCCAAATCCATATCGTCAAGCATCTGTCCTTCAGTAATCTTGATGGTCTGAGTCTTCTCCAGAAGTCGGTCTGCCAAGGTACTTTTACCATGGTCTATATGTGCAATAATGCAGAAATTTCTTATTTTATTTATATTCTCCATATAATTTTCTCTCTTTAGAGTGCAAAGATAGTATTTTTTTTCGTATCTTTGCAACAAAATATTGAAAATAATAGAGATTTTTAGATAAAAAATAGAAAAATCATGAAGAAAAAGTTGATTTACATCGGTATTTTTGCTCCTTTGCTCGTTTCTTGTACAGAAAGTCTGGAGGACAAAGCGGCTCGTGAAGCCAAGGAATATACTGAAAAGTACTGTCCTACTCCATACGTCAACGACGCCAGGACTGACAGTGCTGCATTTGATAAAACCAAGAAGATGTATACATACTATATCTCTTTGAGAAACAAGGCAGATAACAAGAAGGCGATTGATGCCAACAAGGATAAACTCCATAAGATTCAGAGGGAAGCCCTGGACAACAACCCTGGCCTGAAGAAATATAAGGAAGAGCATTTCACCTTCCGTTTCGTATATCATTCGGCTAAGAACCCGAAGGAGGTGTTGCTGGATGATACCTTCAAGTATTAGAAAAGACACGGAGTACCAGTAGTAGAAAAGGCACGGATCACACGGATTACACGGATTTATAAATACGCTTTATTTATATAGCGCTATAATTCCGTGTAATCCGTGCCTAAAATACTCTTAATATCCCATTTCCTGCAAAGCTGTCGCCAACTGGTCTGGACAGCTTGTAGGCTTATTGCCACAAGTGATACCCTTCAGTCGGACGATGACCTCCTTTGCCTTCATGCCTTTAATCAAAGCACAAACGCCCTTGGTATTGCCATCGCAGCCTCCGATGAACTGGGCATCCTGCACATTTCCATCTTCATCTATACTGATGCAGATGTATTTTGAGCAGGTGCCATGAGTCTGATAAGTTACCTTCTGCAACTTATCCTGTTTGTCTTGCTGCAACATAATGCTTATTCTGCGTCTGCAGGAATTTCTGGCTTCATGTTGGTATATACAGTCTGTACATCGTCAAACTCTTCCAACTTCTCAACCATCTTGTCGATAGTTTCGCGCTCCTCAGGAGTTACATCCTTCAAATCATTAGGGATGTAAGTGAACTCAGCACCAGTTACCTCGAAACCCTCAGCCTCCAGGTGCTTCTGAATCTCACCGAAGCTTGTAGGAGCACCATAGATTGTGATTTCGTTGTTCTCCTCATCCTCATCAAACTCATCTTCTACGCCGTAGTCGATCAGGTCGAGAATCATCTCGTCCATATCCAGACCTTCCTTCTTCTTGAATGTGAACACAGCCTTGTGGTCGAAGAGGAAAGACAGAGAACCTGTTGTACCCAAGTTTCCGCTGAACTTGTTGAAGATAGAACGAACGTCAGCAACAGTACGTGTAGTGTTGTCTGTCAAAGTATCAACGAAGACAGCCACTCCGTGAGGGCATATCCCTCGTATGTTACTTCCTTGTAATCGCTGGTATCCTTGCCACAAGCGTTCTTGATGGCACGAGCGATGTTATCCTTAGGCATGTTCTCACGCTTACAGTTAGCGATGATAGCACGCAATGATGGGTTGTTCTCTGGTTCTGGACCGCCTGCCTTCACAGCAATAGCAATCTGCTTACCCAACTTAGTAAATGTCTTGGCCATGTGGCCCCATCTTTTCAGCTTTGTAGCTTTACGATATTCAAATGCTCTTCCCATTGGAATAAAATTTTAAATGTTTATCGTTTTGTTTATAATATTATCTTAATTCTGCACTGAGCACCTTCTGCATTATCTCAATTCTGCATTGAGCTTGCCTGTAAGGTTGGCTATAAGCTTCTTCATGATAGCATCTATCTGCTTGTCATTCAGAGTCTTCTCCTCATCCTGCAGGATGAAGTTAACGGCATAACTCTTCTTGCCCTCTGGCAAATGCTCACCCTCGTAAACATCGAAGAGAACAACGCTCTTCAGAAGTTTCTTCTCTGTCTGGCGGGCAATCTGCTCAATCTGAGCGAACTCTACATTCTTGTCTACGAGCAATGCAAGGTCGCGGCTCACTGAAGGATACTTGCTGATGTCAGTGTAAGTAAGGTTCACCTTCTTCACTGCCTTCATCAGGTTATCCCAGTGGATATCAGCATAGAATACATCCTGTTCTATATCGAATGCCTTCTTCAACTTCAGGCTCAGGATACCCAGTTCTACCAATACCTTTCCGGCACGGGTCTCGTAATTTACGCCCTTAGAGAAGATGTTATTGTCGCTGTGCTTGATAACCACGTTGTTCTGTGGCATACCCACACGGCGGAGAACATTCTCTACCACAGCCTTCAGCTCGTAGATGTTGCTCTGCTCATCAGCATGAGCCCAACTGCCCTCTACGCGCTTACCTGTGATAAAGAGTGACATGTGAGCCTCCTGAGAGTAAGCCTTGATAGGACTCTCCTCGCTCCACTTCTCCTTATTATATATATAGGTGTTACCCACCTCGAAGAACTTCAGGTTCTGGCTCTTATGGTTGATGTTGCGAACCACGCTCTCCAAACCACCGAACAGCATCGTCTGGCGCATCACACCGAGATCAGCACTCAATGGGTTCATCACCTTCACGGTTGTCTCCTCAGGATACTTGTTGAGGTCGAAGTCGGTATAGTAGCTAGCCTTGCTCAGAGAGCTGTTGAGAATCTCCATGAAGCCCTCGCCTACCAACTGCTCTGCCACGAGATTCTGGCTGTGATAAGCCTTGTCCTCATCGCCCTGAACAGTCAGGGAGCTCTTCAACTGGGTTGGAATCTCCACATTATTATATCCGTAAATACGGAGAATATCCTCTACCACGTCGCAAGGACGCTGAACATCTACACGATAAGCAGGAACCAGGAGGTCGATACCCTCAGCATCCTCCTTCACAATCTTCATCTCGAGAGATGTAGCAATGTTCTTGATGGTTTCAGCACCAATCTCCTTACCGATGAGGCGATGCGCATACTCATAGTTCAAGCGAACAGGGAAATCCTGTATTGGCTCTGGATATACATCCTTGATCTGCATGGAAATCTTGCCGCCAGCCAACTGCTTGCAGAGGATGGCAGCCTGCTTCAAAGCATAAATCTGTCCGTTTGGATCTACACCACGCTCAAAACGGTAGCTGGCATCTGTGCTCAAACCATGACGGCGAGCGCTCTTGCGGATCCATGTAGGATGGAAGTAAGCACTCTCCAAGACTACATCCTTGGTTGTCTCGTAAGTACCAGAACCCTTACCGCCGAATATACCGGCGATACACATAGGCTCCTCAGCATTGCAGATGCTCAGGTCGTGCTCACCCAAGGTATGCTCCTCGCCATCGAGAGTAACAAACTTGGTGCCCTCTGGCTGGGTACGAACTACAATCTTATGACCGGTAACCATGTCTGCATCGAAGCAGTGCAATGGCTGGCCGTATGCCATCATGATATAGTTGGTGATATCCACGATATTGTTGATAGGGCGCAAGCCGATGATGTTCAGCTTATCTTGCAACCACTTAGGACTTTCCTTCACCTCACAACCGGTGATGCTTACACAGGCATAACGCTTGCAAACCTCAGTATTCTGAATTTCAACATCGATAGGAAGATCCTCGTTGTCTACCACAAACTCATCGCAAGATGGGCGATGCAAGCTTGTCTTGTAGCCATTCTGCTTCAACCAGGCATACAGGTCGCGGGCTACACCCCAGTGACCGAGCGCATCAGCACGGTTGGCTGTGATATCAATCTCGATGAGCCAGTCGCTCTCCAGGTGATAATACTCAGCAGCAGGCTGACCTACCGGAGCATCTTCTGGGAGTACGATGATGCCGTCGTGAGAGGTACCTACACCAATCTCATCCTCAGCACAGATCATACCCAAACTCTCCACACCGCGGAGTTTGCTCTTCTTGATGGTAAAACTCTGGTCGCCATCGTAAAGCACGCAGCCCAAATCAGCCACGATAACCTTCTGACCTGCAGCAACGTTAGGAGCACCACAGACAATCTGCTGAGGTTCGCCCTTGCCCAAGTCAACGGTTGTAACATGGAGGTGATCACTATTAGGATGCTCCTCGCATGTCAATACTTTACCAACATAGAGACCTTTCAGTCCGCCCTTGACAGACTGAACTTCTTCCAAAGCGTCAACTTCGAGTCCGCAAGAGGTCAACGCGTCCGCAGTCTCCTGTGGTGTCAAATCGAAATCGACGTATTCTTTAAGCCATTTGTAATGAAACGTTCATTATAATGATTTTTTTATCTTATTTCTATTTTGAAAAAACCCGAAG
>ENA-OQHV01000029-OQHV01000029.1-human-gut-metagenome-genome-assembly--contig:-NODE-29-length-25518-cov-2.095743_pt1 | contig 25518 bp, 23 predicted proteins | sample MGYA00242641_ERZ504732 | MGnify/ENA primary metagenome ERZ504732 (study PRJEB26092, sample SAMD00036222) | human gut metagenome | host: Homo sapiens | study: EMG produced TPA metagenomics assembly of...
CTATCAACTGAGCTATTTCCGCTTATCAAAGAAAGTGGGTAGTGATGGATTCGAACCACCGAGGCATAGCCAGCAGATTTACAGTCTGCCCCATTTGGCCACTCTGGTAACTACCCAAACTTTTCTTTTTCTGAGCCTCTTGTCGGATTCGAACCAACGACCCCGAGATTACAAATCACGTGCTCTGGCCAACTGAGCTAAAGAGGCAATCTTTACAACCGCAATACGGCTAAATTTCCATCTACCGGAAAACGGCTGCAAAGATACAACTATTTTTTGAATCAACAAAATTTTTTCGAGTTTTTTTTATCGATTCCTTGATTTTTCTTTAAATTTGGTCAATTGAACCTTCATTGAGTCCACTGCCAGGTCAATTCCTTCCTCAAAAGTGTCACATGTCTTTTCTACGAACAACTTGGTCCCAGGGACAGCAACTTCCAGATGAACTTCCTTATTCAAGGCAGTAGCAGGCTTAACGACCTTTAATTGCACCTCTACTTTCTGTATATCTTCAAAAGTTTTTTCTAACTTGGCGACTTTCTTTTCGATAAACGCCTGTAACTTCTCGGTAGCATCGAAGTGAATCGACTGAATCTTAATTTCCATAGTTACCTCCATTTTTTAAAAGGTTACGCCCGAGGATGGGCTTCAATATAACTCGTTTCAACTGTTCAAACGTTGTATGCGTATAAATCTCGGTCGTCGAGAGTTTCGCATGTCCTAACAGCCTTTTCAAACTTTCAATTCCTGCACCATGATTCAACATTGCAGTAGCAAACGTATGCCTCAACACGTGCGGACTTTTCTTTTTCAACGAGCAAACCCTTGCGAGGTTCTCCTTCACGATTTCTCTGACTTGAACCGGACTCATCCGTCCGCCCTTATCCGCAAGCAAAAGAGCTCCAGACTTAGCCATCACCCTTTGTGCTCTTAGAGCCAAATATTCTGAAAGAGCATTTTTAAGCTCGTCACCAAAAGGAACTATACGTTGTTTGTTTCCCTTACCCGTAATCTTTATCTCTTTTTTGATAAAGTTCACATCGTCAACATCAAGTCCTATCAACTCTGACAATCGCATCCCCGTCTCATAGAACAATATTATAATAGTACGTGCGCGTACATTATTATAATCATCGCCCCACATTTTCCTGTCAAGCAACTCATCCATCTCATTTTCTTTCAAGAATTGAGGTAACGGTTTACTTTCCTTAGGTCCTTTGAGGCCATGAGCGGGATCCGACTCCACATAATGTCTGACTAAAGCAAACCGATAGAACATTTTCAAAGCACTCAACCGGCGATTAACCGAGGTTGCCTTATTACCTGCATCTACCATATGCTCCATCCAGTTGCGAATCATATCAGAGTCAACAGATTCCCAAGTGAAGGATTCAGACAAGTTCCTAGCATACTGCTCAAAGAGTTTCAAATCTTCGCGATAGTTTTCTACCGTCCTCTGCGACCTGTTCAGTTCAGAGCGCAAATATTCCAAGAACTTATCTATACTCAACATAACGTCGTACCTTTTTCATTTCGGCAACGAAGTTACGAAAATTATTTTAAACTACCAAATTTTTTGAGGATTTTTTACTTTTATTCCTCGTTTGCACGCAACTGCTGTACGTAGATGGCGTGTTCCATCTTGAGACGCTTCAAAACAGAAGGCTTATCATACTGCTGACGAGCACGAAGCTCCTTAACAACACCTGTCTTTTCGAATTTTCTCTTAAACTTCTTGAGAGCTCTCTCGATGTTCTCACCGTCTTTAACTGGTACAATAATCATTTTTTTGCTTTTAATTTATTATGTTAAACTTATGTTATTCAATGCGAAATATGGCAATGCCACAATTTGCGGGTGCAAAATTACATCTATTTTATCAAACTACCAAGTTTTTCTTCAACTTTTTACTCTAAAATGTTCATTTTATGGGTTTTGTAGCATTTTCAAGCCATATTTTCTCCTCTTCATCAAGGAAAGGAGACAATTTTTCATAAACTGAATGATGATAAGCATTGAGCCAGTCAATCTCTTCAGGCAACAACATATCAACATCTATAGGAGTGGTATCTATAGGACAAAGAGTAAGAGGCTCTATCTGCAGGAATTTACCGAACTCAGTAGACATGTAGTCTGAAATCAGCACCGTATTTTCTATTCTTACGCCGAACTTACCTGCCAGATACAAACCAGGCTCATCAGTCAAGGTCATTCCTGCTCTCAAAGGTGTAGGCATCCACTCCATTCTTATTTGATGAGGGCCTTCGTGCACACAGAGATACGAACCTACTCCATGGCCTGTACCATGCAAGAAATTATATCCTTCACGCCACATATACTCTCTTCCTACAGCATCCAACTGTGTTCCTGATGCACCATCGGGGAATTTAACCAATTCCAACTGAATATGCGCTTTCAGAACTAAGGTATAAATATGCTTCATCTCTTCAGATACGGCCCCCAAGGCTATGGTACGGGTAATATCTGTAGTACCATCCTGGTATTGAGCCCCAGAGTCTATCAGGATCAAGCCTTCCGGTTTCAGAACGACATCTGTTTCAGGAGTTGCCTCATAATGGACTATTGCTCCATGCTGAGCATAGCCGGCAATCGTATCAAAAGAAATATCTCTGAACAGTTTCTGTTCTGCACGTAGCGATGTTAATTTCTCATCAATGGAAATTTCAGTTTGTCCGCCAGCCTCAACAGCAGGTTTCAGCCACTTCAAGAACTTAACCATAGCAACACCATCTTTAAGCATCGCACTACGGTAGCCCTCTATTTCTGCTTTATTTTTCACAGCCTTCATAGCCGGAATAGGAGAACCAGCAGCAACAATTTCCTGGCATTTTACAGCTTTCCACAGATAATAGCTCGTTTCATCTCCATCTAACAGGATATTATATTCCGAATATGATTCAAGGCATTTTTCCACCTTATTATATTTATAGAGAGAAACCTGATTGTCTTGAAGATACTGTTTTACTTCAGGAGATAATTTATTATCATCCACGAAAAGAGAAACTTTATCGCTCTCAATCAACAAATAACTTACAAATACAGGATTGCAATGAACATCTGTACCACGAAGATTCAAAGTCCAAGCAATATCATCCAAAGCGGAAACGAGCATACCATCTGCATGAAGTTCTCTCAAAGACTTACGGATACGGGCCACTTTAGAGACTAGCGTCTCTCCAGCATATTCCAATGATTGAATTTCTACAGGATTTGCAGGAAGCGAAGGACGATTCTCCCAAATCTGTTCCAAAGGGTCCAAATTAGTTCTAAGCGTAATTCCACCGAGTTTACGGAGAGAATAGCTTAAATCTTTAACATAATTATAAGAGTTGACCATGCCATCAAGTCCAACCTCAGGAGATTGTACATCCTGCAATTCTTTCCCCAACCATTCTGCGATAGTAGGCGTACCTTCATTTTCAGTCTCATCAACTGATATTCAGTACCTTCCAACTGTTCTTCCGCAGCCAGGAAGTAGCGGGAATCAGTCCATAAAGCAGCCGATTTCATTGTAACGACAGCAGTACCAGCCGACCCGTTAAAACCAGAGATCCACTCTCTTCCTCGCCAATGGTCGGCAACATACTCGCTCTGATGAGCATCTGTACTAGGGAAGATGAAAGCAGAAAGATGTTCACGCTTCATCAACTCCCTCAATCTAGCTAAACGTAATTCGATTTCATTCATAATTGTTATGCAATTTAATGTTTAACTTAACTCCAAATAATGCATTTTGCTAATTAGAGATTACAAAGATAACATTTTTAAGAATTAACAACAAATTTAAGCGCAAAAATATGCACGATTTACATTACTTTTTATTAATTTTGCGGTCGGAAAGTAGAAAGAAGGAGTTTTACAAACTTTATTCCAGATACATTCCGCTATTTTTCAGGAGAAAAAGATTATAAACATTTTAATAAGAATTGTAGTTATGAATTTTTTAACAAATGACAAACTCGTTATCGTCGGTGCAGGCGGTATGATCGGTTCTAACATGGTACAGAGCGCTTTGATGCTCGGTCTTACTCCAAACATCTGTCTTTATGATATCTTCGAGCCAGGTGTACATGGTGTTTTCGATGAGATTCAGCAGTGCGCATTCCCAGGTGTTAACGTAACTTATACTGTTAACCCAGAGGAGGCTTTCACTGGTGCTAAATATATTATTTCTTCTGGTGGTGCTCCTCGTAAGGAGGGTATGACTCGTGAGGATCTTCTTAAGGGCAACTGCAAGATTGCTGCAGAATTTGGTGACAACATCAAGAAGTACTGCCCAGAGGTTGAGCACGTAGTTGTTATCTTCAACCCAGCTGACGTTACAGCTCTTACAGCACTTATCCACTCAGGTTTGAAGCCAAACCAGTTGACATCACTCGCAGCTCTCGATTCTACTCGTCTGCAGCAGGCTTTGGCCCTCGAGTTCGGTGTACAGCAGGATAAGGTTACTGGCGCTCACACTTATGGTGGTCACGGCGAGCAGATGGCTGTATTTGCTTCTCAGGTTAAGGTTGACGGCAAACCATTGGCAGAGATGGGTCTTTCTGACGAGCGTTGGGAAGAGATCAAGCACCACACAGTACAGGGTGGTTCTAACATCATCAAGCTCCGTGGCCGTTCTTCATTCCAGAGCCCAGCTTACAACGCAGTCAAGATGATCGAGGCTGCTATGGGTGGTGAGAAGTTCACTTTGCCAGCAGGTTGCTATGTAAACTGCGACAAGTGCGGTTTCAAGAACGTAATGATGGCTATGCTACTACTATCGACAAGACTGGTGTTCACTTCACAGAGCCTACAGGTACTGAGGAAGAACTCGCTAGCCTCGCTAAATCTTACGAGCACCTTTGCAAGATGCGCGATGAGATTGTAGAGCTTGGCATCGTTCCTCCAGTAGCTGAGTGGAAAGAGATGAACCCTAACTTGTAATTCTCCGCTTCGGATTTTTAGAAGTTAACTCGATAAGGGCTGAATCGTGAAAATGCTTCATGATTCAGCCTTTTTTCATTTATTTTTCCCCTATAGCGACCATTTATCCCCAAATACGCCATATCGTTACATTTTTCAGTAAATCAGGTTATACGAGTTTGGCATTATTTTTGTAATTTTGCACATAGAAATAACAAATTAAAAAGGATAATAGAAAATATGGAACTGATAAAGAACAAATCATTCGGAGGCGAGCGTCCTCTTTTTGGTGCTCACGATGTGCGTTTAGAAGATATTACGATTACAGACGGCGAATCGGGCATCAAATGCTGCCAAAACATAGAATGCCACCATTCCAAGTTTTATGGCAAATACCCTTGGTGGCATGTGGACGGTTCTCTTATCACAGACTGCTACTTCGCCCCAGAAAGCCGTTCGGCCATCTGGTATAGTGATAATATGGTGATGAAAGACTGCACCATCGATGGGCCTAAGTTCTTCCGCGAAATGAAGAATCTGGATTTGGAGAACGTAAACATCACAGATGCTGATGAGACATTCTGGAAGGTAGATGGCTTGAAACTGAAGAACGTAAAACTCCACGATGGAACTTATCCATTCATGTTTTCCAAGAACATCTATGTAGACGGACTGGAGAGCGATTCCAAGTATGTATTCCAATACTGCAGAAATGTGGAGATTCACAACGCAAAGATTACAACCAAGGACAGTTTCTGGGAATGCGAGAATGTAACCGTCTATGATTCGGAACTGAATGGGGAGTATCTGGCCTGGCACAGCAAGAACATCAAGTTCGTACGTTGCCACATCAGCGGCGAGCAGCCTCTCTGCTACATGGACCATATAACTCTGGAGGATTGCACCTTTGATAAGGAATGCGACCGTGCCTTCGAGGATTGTACCAACATCGATGCACAGATCAAGGGAAGCATCACCAATATCAAGAATCCTATTTCCGGAAGAATCGAGGCAGACGAAGTGGGAAGCGTAACTTATACTGAGTTTGCCAAAGCGCCAAAGGGTGCATGTGAAATCACTGATAAATCGAAATAGTTTAAGAGGTAATGATAGAAATGGCAACAATTAAGTTAATTACTAATTGCACCCATAACTAATTGTTCTTACACTTAACAGAAATCTCCGTTCATAGACATTGAACGGCCGTTCAAAAGCTTTGAATGTACGTTCAATGTCTTTGAACGGAGATTCAAAGTCTATGAACGAAGATTTCAATTAGGAGAAAAAGAGAATCATCCTATATAAATAAGAGATTTATCCTATATAGATAGTAGAAACAACATAGATAGAAAACAAATATGAAATACAATTTTGATGAAATCACCGAACGTCGTGGAACCAACTCATACAAATGGGATTTGGTGAAGGAAGACGGCGTTATTCCGATGTGGGTAGCAGATATGGACTTCCAGACTGCTCCCTGCATCATCGAAGCTCTGCAAAAGCGCGTAGCTCATGGCATCTTCGGCTATACCCTCGTACCTGATTCTTATTACGAGGCTATCATCAGCTGGTTCTCCCGCCGCCACCAGTGGAAGATAGAGAAAGACTGGATCCTCTATACTTCAGGCGTTGTACCAGCCATTTCTTGCTGTCTGAAAGCCATCTGCATGCCTGGCGAAAAGGTATTGGTACAGACACCTGTCTACAACTGCTTCTTCTCCTGCATCACAAACAGCGGCTGCGAAGTAGTAGAAAACGAACTGAAACGTGTTGGCAACTGCACTTATGAGATAGATTTCGAAGACTTCGAGCGCAAATGTGCCGATGAGAAGACCACAGCCTTCATCCTCTGCAATCCTCACAATCCAGCCGGAAGAGTGTGGAAGAAAGAGGAACTTGAGCGAATGAACGACATCTGTCTCAAGCACGGGGTAAAGGTCATTGCCGATGAAATTCATTGCGAGCTCATCATGCCAGGCTATCAGTATACTCCATTTGCCAGCATCAGCGAGGCTTGCCGTGACAACTGCGTAGTATTGAATTCTCCATCAAAGTCATTCAATATTGCAGGACTTCAGATAGCCAACATTATCTGTCCGGATGCAGCATTGCGCCGCCGCATCAACCGTGCCATCAACATCAACGAGGTTTGTGACGTAAACCCATTCGGCGTTATCGCTCTCCAGGCAGCTTACAATGAGGGAGAAGAATGGTTGGATGAATTGAACCAATATCTCTACGAGAACTATCAGGCAGTAAAGGAATTCTTCAATACCGAATTGCCACAAGTTCGCGTTACCCGCCTTGAAGGCACCTACCTGGTATGGCTCGATATCCTGCCTTTCGAACTGTCAAGCGACGAGGCTTATGAAAAGCTGATGAACGATGGTAAGGTATTCGTCAACAGTGGTACGATGTATGGCAGAAAGTCTGGTCAGGGCTACCTGCGCCTCAACATCGCCTGTCCTCGCAAGACCCTGATGCAGGGTCTGATCCGCATTGCTCGGGTTCTCAGCCAATATATGGATGAAGAGGATTTAAGCGGATGCCCTGCATAAAAGAGCAAAGAAAGAGAAAAGATTTCTAAATAAAATGTTTAAAACAAGATAAGATGGAAAATGAAGTTTTGAAAGCCATTAAGGAGAGAAGAAGCATTCGTCGCTTCAAGGCAGATCAGATTACCGACGAAGAGTTGAAGACGGTATTGGAAGCCGGCACATGGGCAGCAACAGGTCATGGAACCCAGGAGCCTTTCATCATTGCCGTTCAGAATCCTGAGATTTGCGCCCAGCTTCGCAAGATGAACGCAGAAATCATGGGTGTAGAAAGCGATCCTTACTATGGAGCGCCAACCATCGTTATCGTTCTGGCACCAGAAAGCAACGTTAACGGTGTGAAAGATGGCAGCCTTATCTTAGGCAATATGATGCTTGCTGCCCACTCTATCGGCCTTGCATCTTGCTGGATTAACCGTGAAGACGGCATGTTTGCATCAGAAGAAGGCAAGAAGCTGATGAAAGACTGGAATCTTCCAGAAGGTTTGATGGGAGTAGGAGCCTTAGCCTTGGGTTATGCTTCTGCGCATCCTCATACCGTAAAACCAAGAAAAGAGGATTACTACCGCATTATCAAATAAAGGCAGGATGCCTGGTTTACGGCACATACATACTACAAGAAAAGCTCATGAAGAAAAACATTCATGAGACCTTTTCTTGTATATGTATATAATCAAGCTATTACAACTTTACACTTGCCAAGACCTTATCAGTAGCGCCAGCCAAATGAGCCACGAAGGCGCCAGCCTTATCGCCAGCCTGTTTCAGGAAGGCTCATCATTCATCAGAGAACTCATCAAACCTGAGAAATCCTCATAGGTATTGATTTCAAAACCTCCACCCGATTTCAGCAAGCCCTGAGCCTCCTGAAACTTTTTATTGTTCGGACCAAAGATAACCGGCATATTCCATACGGCAGCCTCCAAGGTGTTATGAATACCTACACCAAAGCCACCACCGATATAAGCCACATCACCATAGTTGTACATACTGCTCAACAATCCGAAACAATCGATGATCAAGACATCAGCCTCCGCAGCTTCTTCAGGAGTAGTTTGCGTATAGCGCACCACCTTCTTGCCCTTTATCAGAGAAAGAATCAGCTTCAGATGCTCTTCAGCGATGACATGAGGAGCAATCAGCAGGCGCCAATCCTTATGCTCATTAAAGAAAGGTATAAAGATATTCTCATCTGGCGGCCAAGAGCTACCGGCAACAAATACCTTGAAATCATGATGAGGTACATCCGCAGACTGAGATGAAGCCACTCCTGTTCTGAAAGCCTCGCAAATCGGCAATTGCTTGGCAGCCTCCTTTATCTGGAGAACACGGTCGAAACGGGTATCTCCTACCACATCCACAGCCGTGATGCCTATACCTTCGAGCAATCGCTTACTCTCTTCGTTCTGTACGAAGAAACGAGTAAAGCACTTCAGCACTCCAGCATAGCTTCTGCCATACCATTTGAAGAACACCTGATCCTCGCGGAAGATACTGCTCACGCTATAAGTAGGAATGTTGCGATGCTTCAGGATATGAAGGAAATTAGACCAGAACTCATACTTGATGAAGAAAGCCATCACAGGACGTACCAGTCTAAGGAAACGGATGGCGTTCAACCGAGTATCCACCGGCATATAACAGATGATATCAGCCCCCTCATAGTTCTTGCGCACCTCATAACCTGAAGGAGAATAGAAGGTAAGCAGAATCTTATACTGAGGATAGTCCTTACGGATACGTTCCATCAAAGGTCGTCCCTGTTCAAACTCACCGAGCGATGCAGCATGAAACCAAATGTACTTAGCGTTAGGATCCACCTTCTGCTTCAATATTTTGAAAGCCTCACGCTCACCACGCCACATCTTGCGCACCTTTTCATTAAACAGACTTGCAATGGCTATGCCCCAAAGGACGAAATATATTACGATATTATAGATCATGATATTTCTTTATATTGGTTACTATCTATAAATACGTGAACTCTCTGAATAGCCTTCAGCAACATGCTGCAGAAAGCCATTCAGAGAGAAATTATTGTGAATTAACCCAAAACTTCGATTGCCTTGCGAAGACGGCGCAGAGTTTCCTCCTTGCCAAGGAAGGCAGAGATATCGAACATACCCGGGCCCTTGCCCTCACCCACGAGAGTCAGACGGAATGCGTTCATCACATCACCCAGCTTATAGCCCTTATCCTCTACCCATTTCATCACGACAGGTTCCTGACCTTCGATAGAGAAATCCTCAATACCTTCAAGCACATCAGCAAGTTCTGTCATCTGCTGTGCAGAATATTCCTTCCAGCGCTTCTTGGCTGTCTTAGCATCATACTCTGTAGGAGCAATGAAGAAGAAAGAACACAATGGCCACAGTTCATAGACAAAGTTCACACGATCCTTCATCATGTGTACCACCTGCTTTACGCGGTCCAGAGTTTCCTCTACACCATTGTTGGCAACAATAGGGGCAAAGAGGTTAGCTATTTCATCATCGCTCTTCATCAGAATGTATTCGTGGTTGAACCAGATTCCCTTCTTGAAGTCGAACTTGGCACCAGCCTTAGAGCAACGTGAAATATCAAAAGCCTTCACCAGTTCATCAAGAGAGAAGATTTCCTGTTCTGTACCAGGATTCCAGCCGAGGAGCGCCAGGAAGTTGACTACAGCCTCTGGGAAATAGCCACTCTCACGATAACCGGAAGAAACCTCGCCAGTCTTAGGATCATGCCATTCCAGCGGGAATACCGGGAAACCGAGGCGGTCGCCATCACGCTTACTCAGCTTACCTTTACCTTCAGGCTTAAGAAGCAAAGGAAGATGCGCAAAACGAGGCATGGTATCTTCCCAACCGAAAGCCTTATAAAGAAGTACGTGCAAAGGCGCACTAGGCAACCACTCCTCACCACGGATTACATGAGAGATTTCCATCAGGTGGTCGTCTACGATATTTGCCAGGTGATAAGTTGGCAATTCATCAGCACTCTTATAAAGTACCTTATCATCCAGGATATCACTCATAACCTTCACGTCACCACGAATCATATCGTTCACGTGAATTTCCTGTCCCGGTTCAATCTTGAAACGTACAGTATACTGCTTTCCGTCAGCAATCAGTTTATCAACCTCTTCCTTAGAAAGAGTCAGAGAGTTGCGCATCTGCATACGAGTATGAGCATCATACTGGAAATTCTGGATTTCGGCACGTTTTGCTTCCAACTCCTCAGGAGTATCAAAAGCAATATACGCCTTATCATTATCCAGGAGCTGCTGAACATACTGCTTATAGATATCACGACGTTCACTCTGGCGATAAGGTCCATGCTCTCCACCGAAACTTACACCCTCGTCAAACTGGATACCCAGCCACTTGAAAGATTCCAGGATATATTCTTCGGCTCCAGGCACGAAACGATGAGAATCTGTATCCTCAATACGGAACACCAGCTCACCTCCATGTTGGCGAGCAAACAAATAATTATACAGAGCGGTACGAACACCGCCAATGTGCAATGCACCCGTTGGACTAGGGGCAAAACGCACCCTTACTTTTCTATCTGCCATGTCTTTTTATAGCTATTTTCAAATTTTTCTGCAAATTTACATCTTTTTTTGCGATTTTAGCCGTTTTTTTTTCGTATTTTCGCACTGTAAAACGAAATAAGTAAGAAAAAAGTAGGAAAATGAGCATATTTAACAACCCAGAAGAGAACTATTGGCGCAATTTCGCCACAAAAACGGTTTTGATATTAATTACCGTTGCTATCATTGTTTGGTTCCTTCCTCGCAACGAAGGAAGGATGTTCCGGTACGATGTTGGAAAGCCATGGATGTATGGTTCCGTCATCGCAAAATTTGACTTTCCGATCTATAAGACCGATGAAGCCATCAAGCGTGAACAGGATTCGCTGATGAAGCAATTCCAACCTTATTATTCTGTCAATGAATCCATCGGCAGCGAACAGGTGAGCCGTTTTCTGCACGACTTCAGCCAAGGTGTACCAGGTTTGCCAAAAGAATATGTGGGACTCATAGCCCACCAGCTTCAGCACCTTTACCAGACCGGCATCATCGCTACCACGGAATATAATCGTATCTACAAAGATTCTACCAGTATGATACGAATTATCAACGGAAAGAATGTGAAGAGCGTACCTATCGGTTCGTTCTACTCTACTATTGCCGCTTACGAACGCATCTTCTACGATGAGAAACTGGCAACCCAGCGACAGCTTTTATCCCGTTGCAACCTTAACAATTATGTTGAAGCTAACGTCATATATGATAAGGAAAGAAGCGAGGCAGAGAAAGCAGACATGATGAGCAGCATTCCACTGGCAAGCGGAATGGTGATGAGCGGACAAAAGATTGTGGATCGTGGTGAAGTGATTACGAACAACACCTACCGGGTGCTCAATTCATTCGATAAGGAGATGAAGCGCCGCAGCTCTACCCAGGAAGAACTGACAACCACTATCATCGGACAGGTACTGTTTATCTTCATTCTTGTCATGCTGTTTACCTCTTATCTCTCACTTTTCAGAAAAGACTATTTTGATAAGCCGCGCAGCATTACCATGCTTTATGCGATGATTACGCTGTTCCCAATCTTTGTGTCACTCATGATGAAACACAATTTCTTCAGTGTCTATATCATCCCATTTGCCATGGCGCCTATCTTCGTACGTGTGTTTATGGACTCGCGTACAGCCTTTATCAGCCACGTTACGATGATTCTTATTTGTGCAGCAGCAGTAAAGTACCAGTACGAGTTTATCATCGTACAGCTGGTAGCTGGTCTTGTTGCTATTTACAGTTTGCGTGAACTCAGCAAGCGCTCGCAGATATTCATCACAGCCCTGTTGGTAACTATAGCCAGCGGTGTAGTATATCTTGCCCTTCAGCTGATGCAGGACAACCAGGTGTTCAACGTAGATGCCAGCATGTATACCTACTTTACCGTAAACGGCATCTTCCTGCTACTCTCTTATCCGCTCATGTACATTATAGAAAAGATGTTTGGATTTACATCTAATGTTACACTTTTCGAGTTGTCAAATACCAACAAGGGATTACTTCGCAACCTGAGTGAGATTGCTCCAGGCACCTTCCAGCATTCTATCACCGTAGGTAACCTGGCAGCAGAGATTGCCAACCGCATCAGAGCCAACAGTCTTCTGGTACGTACCGGAGCACTCTATCATGATATCGGTAAGATGACTAACCCTGTTTTCTTCACAGAGAATCAGGCGGGCGTTAATCCTCACGACCAGTTAAGCGACCTTGAGAGCGCACAGATTATCATAAGCCATGTTTCAGAAGGTCTGAAGATGGCAGAGAAGGTTGGTCTGCCAGGCATCATAAAGGATTTCATCACTACTCATCACGGAACGGGCATCACCAAGTATTTCTATATTAATTACTGTAATGCTCACCCTACAGAGGTGATTGACAAGTCGCAGTTCCAATATCCGGGTCCAAACCCATTTACCCGCGAACAGGCCATCCTGATGATGGCAGATACGGTTGAAGCGGCTTCGCGCTCTCTGAACGAATATACTGAAGAAAGCATCAGTAACCTCGTCAATAAACTCATCGACGGACAGGTGGCAGATGGTTTCTTAAAGGAGTGCCCTATCACGTTCCGAGACATCGCTCTCGCTAAACAGGTACTCATCGAACGACTCAAGGCTATTTACCATACCCGTATTTCGTATCCTCACTTGAACGTAAGACAGGATGCCGGCAAAAAGACGAGTCAGGAGTCTAAAGAACAAGAGTAAAGATACAATTCGTGAAGTTCTTATGCCGTAAAGCGTATAAACGGATATACAAAAAGGTAAAACATAACCGATAAAAGCCCTTTTTCTTGCACAGTTTTTTTAAATCTGTGCAAGAAAAAGGGCTTTTTTACGTTAATATGTTTTAAATATTTAATGAAACCAATAGCGAAATAGAACATTATAATTACCTTTGCGGACGTTTATATTTAATTTTATTAAGATGAAGAAACTAAAATTAGTTAGTTTAGCCATTGCGATGGCTTGTGCAACCCCATCTTTTGCAGGCGGTTTGCTCACCAACACCAATCAACATGTAGCATTCAACAGAATGATGAGCCGTGAGGCTTCAATTGGTATCGACGGCGTTTATTACAATCCAGCCGGAGTTGTATTCATGGGTGAAGGTCACCATCTTGCCATCAACTGGCAGTTGGCTTACCAGACACGTAGCATTGAAAATGATTATGCATTGTTCACAAACAATGTGAACAATCCTATTACTCCTCGTACATTCAAGGGTGAGGCTTTTGCGCCTGTCATCCCTTCATTCCAGTATGCTTATAATAAAGGTAGATGGTCACTTCAGGCTAGCTTCGCCCTCACAGGTGGCGGCGGCAAGTGTACCTTCGATAATGGTCTTGGCTCTTTCGAAAAGATCGTAGCTGAGACTGCAATGGCTGCTTGCGGTTTGGCAGGTGCTGTGGATAAGGTTGCAGCAAAGTATGGCGTACCAGCTGTTTTTACTAGCGATAAGAATTTCGGTAAGGAAGGCAAGTATAGCTACAACAGCTATATGCACGGCCGCCAGTACTACTATGGTCTCTCTCTGGGTGCAGCCTATAAGTTCAGCGACAACTTCAGCGCATTCGCAGGCGTACGAGGTGTCTATGCATCTACTAACTACTACGGATATGTAGAAGATATCAAGGTAGGCAACATGCCTCTCTATAAGGTGCTCGACCCAACCAAGGAAACAGCTGCCAACATTGAGTTGAGCTGTGACCAGAGCGGTGTGGGCTTCACTCCTATTATTGGTGTGGATTTTAAGACTGGCAAGTGGAACTTCGCTGCCAAATATGAGTTAAAGACTCGTATACGCCTGAAGAACAAGTCAGTAAACCAGGTACCTAGTATCGGTAATCTGCCAGACAACCTCCGCAACGCCTACATTGCAGGTGGTGTACCAGAGGCTGCTGCAAATGCCATCATCGGCAACCCAGATATTAAGGGAGCATGGGACAGTTAAAGACCGAGTTTGACACCAAGCTCAAAGAGGCTATCGGCGAATACGAAGATGGCAAGAAGATTGCGGGTGATATTCCTGCTTATCTGGCTCTCGGTGTAGGCTATAGTCCAGTAAATACAGTAAGAGTAAACGTAGGTTTCCACTGGTTCGATGACAAGCACGCTACATCTTACAACAACCGACAGGAGAAGTTAAAGCGTGGTACATTGGAGTACAACGCAGGTGTCGAGGTAGACGTAAACAAGAAGATTACCTTGAGTACTGGCTGGCAGAATACTAACTATGGTTTGCCTGATGAAAACCTTGACACACCAGCTTCAAAAAGATACATGGACGACAAATCATTCGTTGTCAGTTCAAACTCTGTAGCTTTCGGTGGTGTTTATCACATCAATAAGAAGATGGACTTGAACGTGGCTTACTTCCACACCTTCTATCAGCACAAGAAGACCTCTGAGAAGGTTCAGCTTTCTGCTGAAAAGAGCATCAACTACAGTTCAGACTACACACGTAACAACAACGTATTCGCAGTAGGTCTCGACATCAACTTCTAAACATAACTACAATTATCATAAATAAAAGGCTACCCGTTCTTGCAACAAGTAACGGATAGCCTTTTTCATTATATTTACCAATCTTATTTTCTACCATTCTGCCATAGAAAAGGAGGGGCAGGAGACTACAATGGGTCTACATCATAATAAATCTGCAGAGCTCCATATCTCGGATCCTTTCCCATCTGTTGCTGAGCAAACTTCAGATATTCTCTTACCTTCTGCTGGTCAATACCATTTTCCAGTTTGATAACAATCTTTCGAATGTTCATCGTCTTAACCCTTGCCACAGCAGGTTTATCGGGTCCCAATACACGCTCGCCAAACCAGCTTCTCAGCGTTTTACTGAGCTCATGGCTAGCCTGTTCGCATACCTTATCATATTTATGTTTTACATACACATTAATCAGGTGGAAGAAAGGTGGATAATGAAAAGTTCTTCTCTCCTCCAGAATACCCTGATACAAACCTTCATAATCATTATTCACCACCTGTCCGATGACAGGCAAGGTAGGATTCTTGGTCTGTAGAATCACCAAGCCACGCTTACCTTTTCTTCCAGCTCTACCACTCACCTGTGCCATCATCATAAAAGCATGCTCGTAGGCACGGAAATCGGGATAGTTGAGCATCGAATCAGCATTCAGGATGCCTACTACACTCACCTTATCGAAATCGAGACCCTTAGAAACCATTTGCGTGCCTATGAGAAGATTCGTCCTGCCTTCAGAGAAGTCTGCGATAAGACGTTCGTAGGCATTTCGTGTACGTGTTGTATCCAAATCCATTCTGGCAATCTTGGCTTCCGGAAAGATTTCCGCTATCTGGTCTTCTATCTTCTCGGTACCAAAACCACGTCCCATGATTTCCGTACTGCCACAGTTAGGACATTCCGTAGGAACCGGATAAGTGTAACCACAATAATGGCAAGTCAGCAAGTTAATGCTTTTGTGTAACGTAAGCGAGACATCACAGTTCTTACATTTCGGCACCCAACCACATACCTTACATTCAACCATCGGCGCAAAACCACGACGATTCTGAAAGAGGATTGCCTGTTGTCCATTCTTCAAAGCCTCTCTTACTGCAGCCAAAAGCTGTGGAGAGAAAGGACCGCTCATCATCTTACGGCGGCGCAAGTCTTTTACATCTACACCTGAATTTCCGGCAACTGAATACCTTTGTATCTTGTCTTCAGCTCTACCAGTCCATACTTACCTTGCTGCGCATTATAATAACTCTCCATCGAAGGCGTAGCCGTACCCAATAATGTCTTTGCCCCATACATCTTGGCAAGCACAATGGCAGCACTTCTGGCATGGTAGCGCGGAGCAGGATCCTGTTGTTTGAAGGAAGTCTCGTGCTCTTCGTCTATGATGACGAATCCCAAATTCTTAAAAGGCAGGAAGACGGCACTTCTTGCACCCAGGATTACATCATAGGGATGATCAGAGAGTTGTTTCTGCCAGATTTCTACACGCTCAGCATCACTATATTTAGAGTGGTAGATGCCCAGCCGGTCACCGAAAACTCTATGAAGGCGCTCCATGATTTGTACGGTCAGAGCGATTTCCGGCAGAAGATAGAGCACCTGCTTATGCTCCTCTATGGCTTTTCTGATAAGATGAATGTAGATTTCCGTCTTTCCGCTGGATGTCACACCATGAAGCAATACAACATCCTTTTTCATCATTTGCATCAGGATTCCATTATAGGCATCTTGCTGAGCCAAGGAGAGAGGTTTAATCAAGTCAAGATGAGATTCTCCATTCGTATTCAATCGTCCTATTTCCAATTCATAAGTAAAGAGAATTCCCCTGTCGATAAGCGCCTTGACAACAGCAGCCGTACAATGGCTCTCGTTCATCAGTTCTTCCTTGGTCACTTTTTTTATGCCTTCTCTAGGCGTATCTCCATCAAGACTGTCCCAATGCGAGAGACTCAGAAAGGTGGTTAAAGTTTTGGCTTGCTTCAAGGCTCTCTGCACCAGGTTGAGCGCTACATGAAGTGCCTGCTCACTACGGTACGTACTGGCAAGTTCTACATAGAGTTCCATCTTGGGCTTGAATTTCTCTGTAGACTTCAGACCACCAGGCATAGCAGCATTATAGACATCGCCTAACGGAGCCATATAATAATAGCTAATCCATTGCCACAATCTCATCTGCTGAGGCAACAGCGAAGGCGTATTGTCAAGTACCGCCTCGACAGGTTTGCAGGAGAATGCAGGCTTATCATCATGCAACCGGGTAGCCATTGCGATATATTTCTTACTTTTACCAAGAGGAACCAGCAAGCGTACCCCAGGCACAACTTTCCCTTCCATCCCATCAGGGACAGAATAAGTAAAGGTTCCGTCGAGCGGAAGGGGTAATATCACATCTACATACTTCATATCTAATATTCTTTAACCTTGAAATATCCACCATTCAGACTTTCGACTTGCAAAGTTAGCAAAAAAAAAGCAGATACCCATCATCGGATACCTGCTTTTATATATTTTAAGATGTGCTAGGCGAGACCATACGATGTTCTCACCCATAATCTTTCCTGTTCTTTTGCAAGATTAGAACCAATAACCCAAAGCAATCTGCCAACTGTTATTCTTACTGTTACCATTCACAATATTTTTGCCTGTTTCCTCCCAGGTAACATCTGCAGTCTTACCACAAGCGATGTTATAGTTTGCAGAAAGCTGGAGATGGCTCAGCAGGGTAACACCCAGACCTACGTTTACACTGAAGTTTGTTTTCTTCAGAGAATAACAGCCTGATTTATCCCACTCGAAGTTCTTGTCGCCAACGTTGATACCCCACTGTGGACCAGCGAAAACGAAAACATTAGCCAAGCTGCTCAAGCCGAAGCCATAACGTACGTTTACTGGGATATTAAGAGATTTCTGAGTTATCGTTGTCTCTGCATCATTTACAGACACCTTAGCTTCCTTCTGATCGTACAAGGCTGCAGCATCAAAACTCAAGCCAACAATAGGGATAGTAACCTTTACCATTGGACCAACAAAGAAACCTGTCTTGTTAGATGCATCGAAAACATCGTTACTCAAAGACATGTTAGTAACATCCAAACCGCCCTTCAAACCAAACTTAATCTGGGCATTAGCATTTGTAGCAAACATCATGGCTGCTACAACCATTAATACTGATAAAACTTTCTTCATTCTTTATTTACTTTAATTCTTATATAAATTAATGACGTTCTCTACGAACCGTTACTCTAGCTGAGCCACCAGAAGAAACATTGCTTCCTCTTGACCTGCGTTTTTTAACAGTAGAAGTCTTAGCTGGTTTAGATGCAGAACCACTTCTTCTGTTACGGCTTTTCTTCAGAGTCTTGGCATCCATATTCTTTTCTGCCTTGGCAATACTGTCAAGAGAATCTTTCCGAGCCTGATTACCCCAGATATTCTTCTCAAAGGCAGCCAACTCAGCTTCTATGCGCTTCTGTTCCTTCGCCATGGCTGAATCCGAAGGACAGTATTGTGCCAGGGTATTGCCCTGCATATTATTGGTCTTGTAGATTTTACCCTGATACAGATTCTTGGTAAAATAATCTTCTGCACTCATCACAGCAGCATTGTTCACATTACTGGTCATCAGCAGCTGCTTAGCCAGGAAAGGAGCCAGATCATCATACTTCACCCAGAAGAGCGGATACTTGTTTCCTACATCTCCAAAGTCATCATTACGGGTCATAATAGGGCACAAAGCCAATACCTTGGTATGGAAAGAAGCTGTTTTCTGGTCATAATAAGAAGTCTCCTTCACATAGTACGCCTTCACTTCTGCTGACGGAATATCGCTGTCATCAATATGCACCTTTCCATTATCAGTCTTCTCGTAGTAGATATGATAATTATCTACGAATGCTTTCGGAGTAAGACGGTTGGCGGCAGAAAAATCTTCATTACCATCCATACGATACTGATAAACAGGCACTCTACCCGTAAACATCAGTTTAAAGATATAGGTAAAGAGATTCATCTTACCATCTGTTGGCTCTACAGGATAATACAAGGCAGCATTGGCATCATCTGTGAGATTGAGTTCACGATAGATGTCTCTTCTCCAAACCACGTCCTCATCCATCGGGATGGCTGTAGGGAAATAAAGTTTGGCACGCAAGGTCATATTGTCAGCATTCGACTGTTGTGCCTTTTGCTGAGCCTGCTTTCTGCGAGCCGCTGGCTGTGCCATGATGCTCTGCACCATTCCCAAAAGCATGAATAATGAATAATATCTTTTCATTACATTGAACTTTGAACTTTGAACTTTGAACTTTATGATAAGTAAAGCCGTTGAATTGGCTTTCCCTTCGGACGCCGAACGTTGTTTCTTCACTCTTCGTTCTTCACTCTTCACTTACCTGACGATAACTTCCATTGCTGCCGGCAGATTTCGGGTAATTCCATCAGGACCTACAGCCTTGATATGCGAGATATAGAAGCGTCGGTTTCTTGACAGTTTCCTGAACTCTTCGCGCTGTCGTTCTGAGAAATTGGAACCCGCCGAAGCCAAAGGTATGGCATTTCCCATATTATCAAAGAATACGGTTTCGAAGCCCAGCACCTTAAACGGAATATCAAGGAGTCCGTCATCTATGGCTGCATGAATGCCTGGAGCACCCATCAGAGCACCTTTCGATAGAGCACCACCTCTAAATCTATCTGTACCCATCGCAATATAAGCTGTTGGGTCAGGAAGTTTTCTTACATGGAATACGAATGGAGGCAGACTTCTCACCTGTCCCTTATCGCGGGCTGTCACATGTATGGTAACATCCTTACCCACCGCTGAAGGTTTAGCCACGAAATGACCATTGCCCTTAGCCACGAAAGAACCGCCTGTCATGGTTGCAGAGATAGCATTTGCCGGAACACCAGGAACGCTGATGCTGATAGGATTGGCATAGCCTGCATAGAGCACATTCATCAGGTCGGCAGCAACGGTAGCTGTATTAGGAACAGGCAATACGGTGTATTTCTGAACGAAATTGCGTCGCATCATCTCGCCATTCTTGCCTCTCATCAGAATGTAACCGCCAAACTGATGCTCACCTACGCCACCTGCCACAAAACTGTATCTGCCATTCTCGGCATTCAGCCTACTACCATTCACATAGATTTCCGGGCGCTGTGTACTGTCTATTGCAGCCATCACCACATGCGAATTGAAACGTTCACCGGCATAGAGGGTTGTTTTCTCTGGAATAACGAATGCATCGAGTTCATTCACATTCAGTTCTACCAGATCTATATTTTTCTTCTCCTCATCCGATTTCTTCCCATCATCGGCAAGACTTTTCTTGATTTTCTCGACAACAGACTTGCCTTCGACACCGAATTCCTCATCTGTAGGAGTATTCAGCGCCAACATAGCCATCAGGATGACATACATCAGGTTAATCATCTTCTGGCGAGGCGAAACCGGTCTTTTCTTGATTGCCATGGATATAAATTTGCTTGATTCTATTTATTTTCTTCGTCTTTACTCTTCACTTGTTACATGAGGAGCCGCCACACGCATATTGATGGTCATGGCATCAATCATACGGGTATAAATCTTGTTCAACTGTTCTATCTGCTTTGCCATCATCTTGGTCTGCTCATTGATCTGGTCAATGGTACCAATCTGCTGGCTGGCACTTTTCAGCTGCATCTCGTATACCCTGCTGATACCTGTCAAGGTACGGTTCAGATTCTCCATCTCCTCGCTGTCACGAGTCAGTCGGTTACTCTGTTCGTTTACCTTACTCAAGGTTTCTACCAGGCTCTTCAACTGTTCTACGTAGCTGTTCTGAACTTCCACCACCTCAGGATTAAGTGGAGTCAGTTCTGGCGCAGCAGCCATTACAGTAGAGACAGGAGAAGCAACCTGAGGTTGAATGGTTTCAGAACGATTCTTGGCAGTCATCATTTCTTCAGCCGACACCTTTCCTTCCAGATACTCCTCTGTAGCATGGATAGGCAAGTCTCTACCTTCGGCAGTCTTGTCGAAAGGACGGTCGAAAGCAGAAAGGAAGAACACGAAAATCTCGGTTCCCATACCTAAGAAAAGCATGAGATTGGCACCAGGAAGATGGGTCAACTTAAAGAGGGTACCAGCGATTACGATAGAGGCACCCCAACTGTAAGCATAGTTAAGGAATGTCTGACCCGGCACACTATCCATCCACTTCTGCAAGCGGTATACGATATTGAATTTGCTATAATAGCTCATATTATTTATCTCCTATTCTTATTCTTCAATGGTTTCTGTTTTCCGCTTGCCGTAGTAGCAAGACTTCTCACGCAACGGAATCCGATGTATGAGCGAGGCTGATTCTGGTACTCGAAAGTGCGCCATGCCGAACGGATAAACGACTCAGGGTCTTTCCAGGAGCCACCTCTTACACTCTTCTTCTTCAAACGGTAAGGATCTTCTATGGCAGCATTATACTGTAAAGTTGGGTTAAAATCGCTCATTGCGTCAACACCCGCCTCTGTATAAACGGTACTTGTCCACTCTGCCACATTACCAGCCATATCGAAAAGACCATTAGAATTTGGCGAATAGATAGCCACCTTGCCGGTTATCAGGTTGCCGTCTTTGGTATAGTTGCCCCTGTCTGGTTTGAAATTGGCGTAAAAACAGCCATCCCCATTCTTCACATCCGCATTGTCCCAAGGAAATTCATTCTGGTTCTTGCCTCTTGCAGCATATTCCCATTCTGCCTCGGTTGGCAGACGGTAACGCTGCACATATCTTGCTTCAGGACCTAAGCCCTTCAACAGATAGTCTGTTCTCCAGGCACAGAAGGCATTTGCCTGTTCCCAGGTAACACCGACTACCGGATAGTCATTATACGCAGGATTGCTGAAATAACTTCTCAGATAGGTTTCATTCTCTGCATTTCTGAAGTCGTTTACCCAACAGGTAGTGTCAGGATAAACATTCACGATATAGGTATTCAGGAAATCCCATGGTCCTGAAAGCGGACGGTTGATAGTCTCACGCACCACTCTACCCTCATCATCATAATAAGCAGTATCTTTCGAAATCATCACCACCTCGTCCGGATTTATCTTCACATCGGTGTTGAAGGTACGTTCCTGTGGATTCAGGCGGAACTTACGCAGAGCCGCAGCTGTATAATCATAGATTTCGTATTTATAGTTGAGCTGGCGCCAGTCGATGAGTTTTTCTCCTGTAACCGGATTGGTTTCATACAAACTTTCAAAAGCTCTCTGCTCATCCTCATTAGGTTTCTTAGGAAGCGCTTTCTTCCAGTTTACATGAGGTGTAACCGGATCGCCATTCTTATCTTCAGTAATCATGTAAGTCTCGTCGCCTCCATAAGCAGGATCAGCCAGACGTGTACGAAGGATAGAATCACGCACATAAGCCACAAACTGCTTATATTCAGAATTGGTGATTTCGGTATCATCCATCCAGAATCCATCCACCGACACATCCTTGCGAGGTGTTTTCATTCCCCAGAGTGAGTCTTGGGTCTCCATTCCCATTTTCAGGAAGCCACGGTTTATCTTTACCATACCATAAGGGGCTGGCTCTACAAAGCTTCTACCGCTCACGCCAACCACCTCGCCACCTCTGCCTGCAACAGAAGCTTGCTTGGCACCGAAGCAGCCGCTCAAGGTGAGCAATATAGCGAATGCACTAAGGAGCAATATACTTTTCTTCATTGTTTTATGATTCTACTATGTTCTTATTTCTATTTACATTATAATATTCTGACGCTCTGATGGCGGTTTCTGCCTTTCTTGGTCAGGTTGATATCGGTCTGATACCCTACAAAGAGTTCATGACTGCCATTTCCGGCACTGAGTTTGGAGGTGTATGCCTCGTAACTGTAACCAAGCACTACCCCATGAAAACTACCGCCTACCAGTATGGTTACCGATCTGTCCGGACTGTAGGTCACACCACCATACAACATCCGTTTCTCATATTGGTAAACCAATCTTCCTGTCAGATCGCCTCGCCATGTGGTACCATCTGTTGTTACAAGAACAGACGGCTTTATTGTTAAGAACGGATTTCTCAGTCGAATATTGTATCCACCTGTCAAATAATATGTGGCATCTATTTTCAATTCGTTGGTCTCACCAATATTAATTGTAGGCGATGTTAGATGCTGGGCAGAAAGTCCTACGTACCAAGCCTTATGCTGGTAATACAGACCCAGACTCAAATCCATTCCGCTTCCATTTACGTCTGAAGTAGAAAAGGCAGGGTCGCCACTTTCTCCCAAATCCACCTTGCTACCATCAAACTTCTCACTCAGCATACCTCCTTGCACACCCACGCTCAGCGTTCCACCCAGGAATTTATTCTGCAAAGCATACTGTAAAGCCAGGCGCTGATGGGTAAAAAGACCTATCTGGTCATTCTGTAACGATAAGCCTACTCCATGCCTGTGATTGAACAGGAAGAAAGGCATGTCAGCCGCCACCTGAAAGGTACGGGGGTTATGTTCGAATCCAGCCATATCAAGTGCGTAGGCCGCCGCAACATTAAGTTTCGACTGCTTACCCACAGCAGCAGGATTGAATGATGGTTCCATGTCAAAATAATGACTAAAGGAAGGATCATACTGTGCCCTCATTTCGAGCACCCCCACTAGCAGAATCCATATAATGATAAATCTTTTCAACACAATAAGATAACGGAATTTCTTACACATTATTATATATAAGCAAGAAACAAAAGATGAAAAAGGCTACCCTCTTATAGGAGAGCAGCCCTATCATCGAGATTAATACTCGTCATCATTCAGAGGAATATTAGGCTGAATACCAAACACTTATAGCCTTCTAACTTTTTTATTGAACATTTTATTAAGGAGTAAAAGTCGCTAAAAGGCTTTTCTAAACCTATCTTGCAACTCCTTGATTCGCTCTAAAAGTTTTTCGAAAGATAAAGTCTGACCATAGATAAAGTGGTTACACATCTCTGCATAATCACCTTCCCAATCCTTCACCAACTCTTGCCTAGGAACGAAATCAATCTCACTAGGCATCAACTTAGAATAATCTACATACCCAACAGCATAGTATATGGAACGATGCTTAACTATACGCTCATACAAATCAATATCCTGCAGGGCTTGTTTGCCAAATTCTGTATCCATCAAGCGTTCGAGATCATAAAGATGTCTAGACATTCGGACATGACGAGGAGTCTGTTTCTGAAATTCCTCGCATAGCAGGAATGCCTTCTCTAGGAATGTTCGAGTAGGCACAACTGTTCTGACCGTAGCTGTAGCCGCCGCATCTTCTCCAGGGAAAGTCTGCTCAATATATGATGAAATCAAACGGTCTTCCGTAGGTTCATTCATAGACAAGCAACTAATCTCTATCTTAACTCTTGGCGGAATATACTCTATCGTATGACCAAGCATAGACTCATAATGAACGAGAATGACAGATGGATCCTTATCACTTGCAACGGGACTTGCCTTACCATCCTCATCAATTTCCTCTACTACATTTTCTATATGGTATCCTTCCACACCAAGTTTCTTTAGATTTTCATCCAACTCTGCTGAAACTGTATCAAGAAAATACCTACGTGCCTTCTTGCGAAGTTTTTCACGCTGATTCTTTGTCGTCTTCTCTATACCGAAGAATTCATGGCTTACAGATAAGTCTATATCCTCACTGAATCTTTCTATCAAATTCCATCCTTTACTGAGACTTGTACCTCCCTTAAAGATGAGTTGATCTGCACATGAACATTTGAAAAGAGCGTTGAGCACCACAGTTACCCACCAGTCCTTTTCAATTGCAACCTGATTAATACGAAACTTCTCTTCTGCACGTTGCAACATTGCTATTCGTTCATCTATTGTGTGATTTAACCAAAGTGTCATAATGCTCGTTTTTATCTATTATATCAGTTATCAGCTTTCTCATCCATACTGGCATGAGAGTAAGGTCTTGTACAAACAAGTCTTTATGTTCCTCTTCATTGACCAATTTTCTTATGGTAGAGAGTTCTTGATTACCTACATTCTTTTGTCCTAATGTTCTAAGAGCTTGTACAAGAAGCGCTGCCAACACTGTCTGAAAAGCAAAGTTCTTAGGAACACTTCTCTTCAACTCTATAGTCCGATTTCCAAGAGTCAAGACTCTTCCACTTCCCGATGTCAGATAAGTATATTTTGTAGGCACCTGTGTTGAGAGTCCAAGTTTGTTGAGCGCTGTAACTCCTGAAGGTTGTATTTGTACCTTATCTCGCTGGGCTATAGCCATCACCATTTCATCTATTGATGGATAGACTATCCCAAATCGGGTATTCTTAGGGCGAAGATAAACCCCATTAGCTAATCGAACTATATTTCCCTTTTTTTCTTCTACAGAAAGTGCACGACTTACCACCTTCTCATTATCATTGATGTCAGAGAAGTCTGAGATGAAGAGAATCTGCCTCAC
>ENA-OQHV01000030-OQHV01000030.1-human-gut-metagenome-genome-assembly--contig:-NODE-30-length-25235-cov-2.250279_pt1 | contig 25235 bp, 24 predicted proteins | sample MGYA00242641_ERZ504732 | MGnify/ENA primary metagenome ERZ504732 (study PRJEB26092, sample SAMD00036222) | human gut metagenome | host: Homo sapiens | study: EMG produced TPA metagenomics assembly of...
ATAAAAAAAGACTGAATCCTGTTACGAAGGATTCAGTCTCATAAAGAAGTGGTACCACCAGGAATCGAACCGGGGGACACAAGGATTTTCAGTCCTTTGCTCTACCAACTGAGCTATGGCACCAACTTTCACAAATCGCAATTTATCATTTGCGGGTGCAAAGGTAATACTTTTTTCTGGTTCCTGCAAATTTTTCGGGAAATTTCTTTCAAAAAAAGATAAAAAAGTCTATTTTTGTTGGTATTATCCATTATTTAATGTACCTTTGCAGCAGATATCGGGATTTAGCGCAGTTGGTAGCGCACGTCGTTCGGGACGATGAGGTCGCTGGTTCGAGTCCAGTAATCCCGACCAAAAGCCGTCAGATGTGCCGTAAACACTGAGGATTTGCCTTGGTCGTGGTCAAAATGGTCGGCGAAATTTCGGTTTCACAAGAACTTAAAAATCCGTAAGCCTATGAAGTTTTTAAAGGATTTTTTTTATATCAATTACCATGAACGGCGAGCATTACTCATAATCCTGACCCTGCTCGTTGTCAGTACCACAATGATTTTCATTGTAGGTTCTAAAGAAACTATGCCCTCAGAAAAACAACAAGCCCATAACGATAGTATCATCAGGCATGCCACGCGGCAACATCCAGGCTATTATGAAGACGGACTTCAGTCGAGCGAGGTATTCGCCTTTGACCCCAATACGGCAAGCCAATCTGATTTCCAACGGCTGGGACTGGAATCATGGCAAGCCAGAAGCATCATCAAATATCGAAATAAAGGAGGTATCTTCAGGACACCTAGAGACTTTGCACGGGTTTACGGACTAACCAAGAAGCAATTCGAAAAACTGCTGCCCTTTATCAGAATTGGTAAAGACTACCAGCCGGCTGCCAACTTTTACCCAAGAGAAAGATACAACTACGGCTATCAAGAGACGGCTATAAGAACTAGAGAAGAAAGGAAGAAAGACACTATCCAATACAGTTATCCACGAAAACTGAAAGAAGGTCAGTATATCAACATCAATTCTGCTGATACGACCGAACTGCAGAAAATTCCCGGCATAGGCTCTTACTATGCCAGAAGCATCATCCGTTACAGAGAGCGGTTAGGCGGTTTTGTTTCCATGAGCCAGATACAAGAAGTGGAAGGCGTGCCCGAGACAGCCCTCCACTATATGAATATTGATGCAAAACATATCAGAAAAATGAATGTCAACCAGCTCAGTTTAACCGAATTGCGCAAACATCCTTACCTGAACTTTTACCAGGCAAAGGAAATCGTAAACTACCGCAGAACCCATGGTCCGCTGAAAAGTGCTGAAGAGCTGCGTCTACTCAAAGACTTTCCACCTGCCGAAATAGAAAGAATCAAGCCGTATCTTGCCTACTAGGGGCAAGATAGCCTGTCTGCAAGTTTGCCGGTTTTGCTAAATGACACCAAACTGGTGCAGGAAGATAAGGAAAATACAGATTGGACAGATAAAACGGATGGTGAACAGGAAAACAGGGAAGAGAGTTCCCTTCAAGGTTCCCCAGTTGGTAAACTCATCACGCACTATCTTCTTTGGCACATACCATCCCAGGAACAGACAGGTGATGAACGACCCCAACGGCATGAGCAGCTGGGCAGTAAAATTGTCACAATTGCTCAAGAAATCCTTGCCGAAGAAGCCCAAATCAGGTACGGCACCCTGAGAGAGCGAACAGAATACAGCTATGATGCAGCAAACGACGGTCTCGAACCAGGCTCCCTTGGCACGGCTTATCTTACCCTCCTCATAAATAAAGGCGGTACCTATCTCGTGCATCGAGATGGTAGAAGTCAGGGCTGCCAATACAAGCAAAGCATAGAACAACACCGAAATCACATAACCGACAACCGGCATGTTACCGAAAGCCTCCTGGAATACGTTTGGCAAGGTAATGAAGATGAGCGAAGGACCGCTGTCTGGCTGCACACCTACCGAGAAAGCTGCAGGGAAGATCATCAAACCTGCCAATACGGCGATTACCGTATCAATGGTCACAATCTGAGTAGCAGACTTCAAGAGATTGGTCTGTCTGTTGAAGTAAGAGGCATAAGTACACAGACAAGCCGTACCCATGCTCAAAGAGAAGAACGCCTGTCCCAGCGCTTCGAGCAACACGTTTTCATCTACCTTAGAGAAATCCGGCTTCAGCAGGAACTCCACTCCCTTCATCGCTCCCGGCAGAGAGCAGGAAGCTATCACAATCACAATCAACAGGAAGAAGAGCATAGGCATCAGTATCTTGGATGCTTTCTCTATACCATTGCGCACACCGCGTACTACCACCATGTGGGTAAGCAGGATAAAACCTACTGCCCATAAGGTAGGACGGATAGGATCGGCTGAAAAGGTCTGGAAATAGGTCTTCACATACTCTGCATCGCCATGAACACCGCCCATGATACTGGCATAGAGATACTGCAGGCACCAGCCAGCCACTACGGCATAGAAACCCAGGATAATCATAGAGGTGATGATACCCATCAAGCCCAAAGCACCCCAAGCCTTATGCTACCCAGATTGGTATAAGCACGGGCTGCATTGGATGCAGAATGACGGCCGATGATGAATTCGCTCATCATGCCAGGCAATCCGAGTAGGATGATACATACCAAATAGATGAGAATGAGGCGGCACCACCATTCTGACCTGCCATATAAGGGAAACGCCACACATTACCCAAACCGACTGCCGAGCCGGCTGTGGCAAGAATAACGCCCAACTTACTACCAAAATTTCCTCTTGTTTCCATTATCTAAATCTTTAATGTGTAGTGTTTGCTTTTTCCGACGAAACGGCAGATGCTACACCTTATTATATATAGTTATATCTGATTATATTATCTATTCGATTACAAATACTTTATCCGAAGACCCCAAACTGGTTCAGGAATACCAGGAAGATGAGGACAGGACAAACGAACTTAATCAGGAAAAGATAAATACCGAAGAGACGGCCCTTCAAGGTTCCCCAGTTAGTAAACTCATCCTGTACGATCTGCTTAGGTACATACCAACCCAGGAACAGACAGGTAAGGAATCCTGCCAGAGGTAGGAATATCTGACCCGTAACGAAGTCGAACCAATCGAACAGCGCCTTTCCGAAGAACGAAAGCTTATCTGTTGCACCCAAAGAGAGCGAACAGAAGGCTCCGATGATGGCACAGGAAACCGTAACGATGGTAGCACCCTTCTTGCGGTCTATCTTCAACTCCTCGTAGAAGAAAGAGGTATTCACCTCATGAAGTGACATCAGCGAGGTCAAGGCTGCTACCGACAGCAACACGTAGAAGAGCAGCGAGATAATCCAACCCAGTACAGGTAACGATGCAAACGCCTGATTAAAGACATTCGGCAAAGTGATAAAGATGAGCGAAGGACCACTATCCGGTGATACTCCTACCGAGAAGGCTGCAGGGAATATCATCAGACCAGCCAGTACTGCTACCAGCAAATCGATGATGGAAATCTGCAAAGCACTCTTAAAGAGATTGGTCTGACGGCTGAAGTAAGAGGCATAGGTACAGATACAGCCCATACCGATACTCATAGAATAGAACGACTGACCCAAGGCATTCAGGAACACGTTTCTGTCTACCTTTCCGAAATCAGGCTTCAACAGGAACTCCACGCCCTTACCTGCATCCGGCAACAGACAAGCTGCTACCACAATGATCAAAAGCAGGATGAACAGAAGAGGCATCATCACCTTAGAAGCCCTCTCTATACCGCCGCGCACACCATGAATAATCACGAAATGACAAATCAGGAATATCGCTACCGTCCACATAACCGGACGCACAGGATCAGAAGAAAACTCCTTGAAGTAATTCGCCACAAAGGTTGGGTCACCATGCAGTTCGCCCATGATGCTGGCATAGACATACTGCAGACACCAGCCCGAAACCACCGCATAATAGCCCGTAATCAGGAAACCGGTAAGCACCTCAAGATAGCCTACCCACTTCCAAGCAGTACCATTAGAGAGTTTGGTATAGGCACGTGCGGTATTAGAGGCACCATGACGGCCGATGATAAACTCAGAAATCATACATGGAATGCCCAACAGGAGCACACTTCCGATGTATACCAGAATAAAGGCGGCGCCACCTTCCTGACCAGCCATATAAGGGAAGCGCCATACGTTACCCAAACCTACGGCGCCACCTGCTGTAGCAAGAATCAATCCAATCTTGCTACCAAAACTTCCTCTATTTGAATCAGTCATTTCTATCTTTCTATTACTAATTTCTTATTTTTTAATTTTCCTTCGTGCAAAATTATAAAATAATTCTGAAATATATGAATTATTTGAAAGCAAAAACACAAATTTAGTAATATTTATGCAATTTAATCCGTTTTAGAACGCAGAAATGACTTTTTCGATACATATTCTAACGATATTCAGCCGGCAAGGTATCACGCCACTTCGAGAAAGGATTGCCCAAGAGATGCGAATTGTAGAATCGCTTGTCACCTGTTACCTCCATACCGATGAAATCAGGTTTCTCATAGGCTTCAGTCTCGCTAGCCAACTCCACCTCTGCCATGACCAGACCTTCATTATCGCCATAGAACTCATCTACCTCGAAGGTATGACTGCCACTTTTCACAAGATAGCGACGCTTATCGATGACGCCACCCTGACAAAGCTGCAGAAGATGCTGCGCCTCGTCCATCGTTATCTCCTTTTCAAACTCATAGCGAGTCATGCCGCCATTTACCGACTTGCCCTTAATGGTAAGGTAAGCATTCTCATCCCGTGTGCGAACCCGCACCGTAGCCCCCTCGGCAGGAATATATCCCTGCTGGATATGACTAGAAGAAAAGGCGGCGCTTTTATAAGCGTCGCCCTTCTTAACGAGGAATTTTCTTTCTATTTCTAATCCACTCATTGTTTTATACTAATGATGTTGCATAGATGGCAAAAAGAATACCGAGTACTATCAAGCCACCGAATATCCACTTGATTACTTTCTCGCCTTTTGCAGCCTGTTTCTTCTGATAAGCCTCATGTTTGGCTCTTCTTAAGTCTTTATTTCCACTCATAGTCGTATATTTTTTAGATTATTATTGTTGTTCGTCATCATTCGTAGGGAACTCCATCAGGTATGCCTTGATGAAATCATCTATCTTGCCGTCCATCACGCCATCTACATCCGATGTCTGATAGTTGGTACGGTGGTCTTTCACACGACGGTCGTCGAAGACATAACTTCTAATCTGGCTTCCCCACTCTATCTTCTTCTTACCAGCCTCAATCTTAGCCTTGGCCTCCAGACGCTTCTTCATGGCGCGGTCGTAGAGTTGGCTCTTCAAGAGCAACAGGGCTTTGGCACGGTTCTTTGGCTGGTCACGGGTCTCGGTGTTCTCGATGAGGATTTCTTCTTCCTCACCGGTATCAGGGTCGGTATACCAATAACGCAGACGGACACCGGATTCAACCTTATTCACATTCTGACCACCGGCACCACTCGAACGGAAGGTATCCCAGGAGAGCTTGGCTGGATCAACATACACCTCGATGGTATCATCTACCAGCGGAGTTACGAAGACACTGGCGAAACTGGTCATTCGCTTGCCCTGGGCATTGAAAGGTGAAACACGCACCAGTCGGTGCACACCGTTCTCGCTCTTCAGATAACCATAAGCGTACTCGCCGCCCTCGATGGTCATGGTCACGCTCTTGATACCAGCCTCATCGCCTTCCTGCATATCGGTGACGGTTACCTTGTAGCCATGAGCCTCAGCCCAGCGCATATACATACGCATCAGCATCTGTGCCCAGTCCTGGCTTTCTGTACCACCGGCACCGGAATTAATCTTGAGCACGCAGTCCATCGGGTCTTCCTTCTGGCGAAGCATGTTCTTCAACTCCAGGTCTTCGATGGCTTTGATCGCCTTGGCATAATCGGCATCCACCTCTTCCTCGGTCACCATTTCGTCTTTATAGAAGTCGAAGGCAAGCTGCAGCTCATCGGCATAAAGACGTACAGTCTTATAACCGTCGAGCCATTTCTGGATACCTTTCACCTTCTTCATCTGCTCCTGAGCATACTTCGGGTCTTCCCAAAAGTCAGGAGCCTGGGTGCGGAGCTGCTCCTCTTCGAATTCTACTTTCTTCTGGTCTATATTGAGATAGTGATGCAGAGCGTCAGCTCTGTCCATCACATCCTTCAACTGGTCAGCTGTAATCATTAACTATTAACTTTTAACTTTAAACTTTATGATTACTCCTCATACATCTTGTCAATCTCCGCCTTGTAGTTCTTGTTGATGATAGGGCGGCGAATCTTCAAGGTATTGGTCAACTCACCCGACTCCATAGAGAAGTGGTGAGCCAGGAGGGTAATGCGCTTAATCTGCTCATAATAAGCCAGATTTTGCTGGAGAATCTGGATACGGTCCATCAGCATCTTCTGCACCTTCTCGTTAGCACACAAATCTTCACGGCAGGTGAAGGCGATATGATGCTCACGTGCCCAGTCCTCCACGAGACGGAACTCTGGAACGACGAGGGCTGATACGAACTTGCGCTGGTCGGCAATAACAGCCACCTGATCGATGAACTTATCTACCAGGAGCAACGATTCTACCTGCTGCGGAGCGATATATTTACCATTAGATGTCTTGAACAGGTCCTTGATACGCTCGGTGAGATAAAGCTCGCCGTCCTTCAAGTAGCCGGCATCACCGGTATGGAAGAATCCATCCTTGTCGAATGCCTTCGCATTGGTGGTATCACGATGATAATATCCCGGAGTGATGGTAGGACCCTTGAGGAGCACCTCATTATCCTCACCTATCTTTACCTGAATGCAAGAGATAGGGCGCCCCACAGAACCCAGACTGCGTTTCTTGTCAGAATGATCGCAAGATACGGTGGCAAGACTCTCGGTCAAACCATAACCCACCACCATATTGATACCGATGGCATGTACAAATGCCTCTACTTCCGGACTTACATAAGCACCCGCTGTAGGGAAGATATTAGGTTTTTCCAAGCCCAACTGCTTGCGAACCATGCTCAAAATGGTCTTGTTGATAATCTTATATTCCAACTCCAATGTCAGAGGAGGGCGCTTGCAGTTTGCCAGATATTCTATATTCCGCTTCTTTCCTACTGCCAAGGCATGGTAGAAGAGTTTCTTCTGGATAGGACCTGCATCATCCATCTTTGCCTTTACGGCGATATACACCTTCTCCCAGAAACGTGGCACACTACACATACAGGTAGGATGCATCTCTCTCATACTCTCCTGAATTTCATGAGGATAAGTATTGATGATGAGTTCGGCACCTTCGCTCAAGCAGAGATATGCCCATCCACGCTCAAAGATATGGGTGAATGGAAGGAAATCAATGACACGGTCCTTTTCGGTAACAGGAATGCACTCATTGTTTGCCTTCAAAGCAGCATAATACTGGCTATAGGTAAGCATCACGCCCTTGCTATCTCCGGTTGTTCCACTGGTATAGAGGATATTAGCCAAATCATCCATACTTGCCTGTTTGTAGAGTTCCTCTACCTCCGTCTGACGAGGAAGATTCTCTCCCAGCTTCAGGAAGTCCTTGAAATAAAGGGCTGCAGGATCGTGTGTACTGATGCGCACGCTGGAATCGAAGATGATGATACGTTCCAGAGACGGACAGAGGGCAAAGATACGGTGAGCCTTGTCATACTGCTCCTGTTCGCCAACAAAGAGAAAGCGAATCTGCGCATCATTAATCATATATTGAATCTGCTGCTCGCTGCTGTTGGCATAGAAAGGCACAGAGGTAACCCTGATACCATACGCACCGAAGTCGGTGTACAGATAATGCACACAGTTCTGCGAGAAGACAGCAATTTTGTCAAGAGGTTTAGCCCCAAGATTCAGGAGGGCATTGCTCACTTGTTTCACTCTTAAGGAAAAGAGGTTGAATGAAACCGATTGCCACTGGTCGCTGCCAAACTTTCTGAAAGTTAAAGCAGTTTTCTCTCCCCATTTCTTGGCGAGATCATGTACCAGTACCGAAAGATGACTATTAATCTGCATAAGCTTATATTTATATTCTGATGCAAAGATAATAGAATTTGTCAAGAACACAAAATAAAAAGATATTTTTTCCACTTTATCTGCTCTTTTTTTCGTATCTTTGCCCTCGAAATCAAAAAATAGGGAGATTATGATGACACAAGAAGAATATGTAAGCGATGCCGTGGATTTGCTGAAAAAGCTTATCGCCACCCCATCTGTAAGCAGAAACGAGAAGGATGCTGCCGACATCATGGAGCAGACCATCCGCAAATATGGTTTCGAACCTCATCGTGAGGCGAACAACATCTGGATTATCGACCCTCATTACGATGAGAGCCGACCTACCCTGCTGCTCAACGCTCACATCGATACCGTGAAGCCTGTGGCTTCATGGACACGCAACCCGTTTTCACCGGATGTAGAAGAGGGTGTACTTTACGGCTTGGGCAGCAACGATTGCGGCGGTGGACTCTGTTCGCTCCTCCAGATATTCAGAATGCTGACCGCAAAGCCTCAGCAGTATAATCTCATCTATCTGGCATCTGCCGAAGAAGAGGTTTCGGGAAAGGATGGCATTACCCGTGCCCTGCCTTTGCTTCCGCATATCGACCTTGCCATCGTAGGTGAACCTACCGGCATGAACCCGGCTGTTGCCGAAAAGGGACTGATGGTGCTGGATGTGATTGCTCACGGAAAGAGCGGTCATGCTGCCCGCAACGAGGGAGTAAACGCTATCTACGAGGCATTGGATGATATGCGATGGATTCGTGACTATAAGTTTGAGAAGGTAAGCGAGTTCCTGGGACCTACCAAGATGACGCTTACCGTAGTGAATGCCGGAACCCAGCACAATGTGATTCCGGATAAGTGTACGATGCTTGTGGATATCCGCACCAACGAGTTCTATGACAACGAGGAGGTTTACAAGTTTATCTGCCAGCACCTGAAGAGCGAGGTGAAGGCGCACAGTTTCCGTCTGAAGTCATCCCGCATCGACCCGGCGCATCCTCTTATCAGGAAATGTGTAGCCATGGGCATGAAGCCATTCGGCAGTCCTACCCTCAGCGACCAGGCTCTGATGCACTTCCCTTCGTTCAAACTGGGTCCGGGTGAGTCCTCCCGCTCCCATTCAGCCGATGAATTTATCAAAATAAGCGAGATTTCGGATGCTGTAGCTAAATACTGGAAACTCTTGGATGGAGCCAGCATCTGAAAGAGATATTCGTAATCTACATCTCCACTTTCAGCAGCTTTATCTCCTCTGCCGTCAGCCCCGTCATATCCATGATAGACGCTTCATCCATACCCTTTGCCAGCATCTTCCTGGCAATTTCAAGGCTTCGCTGGTTCATGCCTTCTTCTATGCCTTCAGCTCTACCTTTCTCCATGCCTTTCTCCATACCTTCTTCCATTCCTTTCTGGTATCTGTCATCCAGAAGAGTTCTTTCAACACTTACCGAATCCCAGAATTTATCATAGGCTCTGAGTTCGGCATCAGTAAAACCGGAAACTTCAAGATCTTCTACGGCTTTTCCAATCTCTGGGTCATTGAGCAGGTCGGCAGGAATATCCTTCGTGTTGGAATTTATTTCTGTCAGGAAACGGAGCCACAAGACCATCATGCGCTTATCGGCAATGGAATGTGGAGTGAACTTAGGGAGTTCAATGAAGGTAAAATGCAAGCCTTCGATGATCTTATTGCTGTCCTTATCGTGCACGATGCGGTAGTTGTGGATGAAATCTGGAGTATCATGCGCAAAGATATCATTTATCAGGTTGAGAGAATACACTGGTTGCAGTTCGCTGTATTTTCCTCCCTTTTTTGCCTGACTCACATAGAGCTTGGATGCATTGAACAGTACTCGCTGCTGGAAAGCGTCGGACCATTCCATCTGCATTTCCACGCAGAACTTCCTGCCTCTGACATCGGTGCAGAGTACATCCACTATGGTGTTCTTGCCCCCTTCGAGCTGGGGCACAAGTTCTGTAGGCAGATACTTTATCTCGTGTATCTGCTCTTCTTCGCTGAGTGGCAAGAGGGCGTTCAGAAGACTGATCAGTCTTTTAGGATGATTGCCGAATATCTTCTTGAACGTAAGGTCTGCCTTAGGATCTAAGTACTTCATAACCATCTGTTTTAAAATTCTATAGCGCAAAGTTACGGTTTTATTTTCATATCTGCAAGAGTTTTCTAGGAAAAGTTTCTGAAAAAGTTAGAGAATACAAAGAAAAAGGGCGCATCCGGATTGGATGCGCCCTAACTTGCTAAATAAAATCGGAGTATGCAGCAGAATATTCAAGTGGTTCAGTCAGCTACTCCGGATGGTTCAGTCAGCGAGTCAAGACGTCTCGATAAATCGACGGATACGACTCCGTTAGCCTACGTTGTCGAATCCTTAACCCGATGCAGTCGAATCCTTAACCTTGTCCAGCCGTCTGCGTAACCCAGTGCAGCCATATCCTTAACCCAGCTCAGCCACATCAGTTGGTAAACGGAAGAACATCGTTTGTTTACCTCATTTGAGTGCTCAATAACTACCAGGGCGAATTAACCTTTTTTGATGACTACCAGAGCCAATAATAGGTACCATCAGGGCGAACAATATGCCTTCAGAGATGCCCGAATGACTACCAGGGAGAATCTTAAAAATACAAGGTACTGAATATCAGACAGTTAGGTACAGTTTTTTCTTTCCTATACTATACCAAGTATATTATATATATACATTTACATCTTTTACACTATACGTAATACGTGAGGAAAAAGATTTTTTTTTCAACATTTCAGCTTTTAAAATGCATTTTTTCTCTTCAAAAATTTGCATAAGTCTGAAATAAATATTACTTTTGCATCATGAAAGCGCGGAGAATGCGATTCTCCTCCCGATGAAGGACACCGGGAAATGCTTTCGGTTAAGGATTAGAACATAGCTCATTGAGTAGGATTTTCCACCCTGAAAAGTGAGTGATCAAAAGGTAATCCTTACAGGGCATTCTATGCCTGATAAATTTGATGAAAATTTATCGGCATGGATGCGAAGTAAGGTCTTTTGATAGCAAGAGCGATGGTGGAAAACTTTCCTTTGTGATTGTTCATTAATCTTGCGAGGTTATCCTTACTCCAATTCCATGCCGGTTTTCAATAAACAACAACAAGACTTGCCCCAATCGGTAGGCCACTAACAATTTTAAAAGAAACCGACAATGGAACAATTTAATCAACAGCAGCAGGGCGGGCAGCAGGCCTTCCCTCTGACAAATCAACAAGAGAAACAACTGATAGCCATCCTTGGCGTACAAGGATTGTCTTACCAGAACTATTCTGTGCTAGAACTCAAAATCGTTCTGCAGATTATCAAGCATGCCCAGAAAGCCATCTTGGGCTATGTCATCCCTTATCAGGTAACTTCACAGACTTTTAATGGCTTCACCGCAGAACAGAGAGCTGCAGACCACACCGATGTCATCATGAAACTGTCGGAGTTTCCTTATGGTGCTCATCATTATCCGCAATTGCGCGATGCCATCAAGCGTATAGAATCCCAGCCCATCCTGCTGCCATTTAAGCTGGAAAAACAGACATTATACCGGAAATTTGCATGCCTGTTTAAGAGTGAGATATACCAAGACCGGCACAAGAACTGGATGGTAAAATTCCGCTTCGACAACAACGTGATACGGTTTTTCTACAGTTTCGACAAGGGAGTCAGCCGTATCGACCTCAATGCCATCAACCAATGCCGCAGCGCATCGAGCATCAAGTTATATATCATCATGAATTGCTGGGGTGCAAAGGGATTCACCATCTGCAAAACGGCGCATATCCAGCAACTGATGCATGGCAGGGAAGATTACTACAAGACCTGGTCGGCACTGGACAACAAATGTCTGACTTTTGCCTGCAAAGACCTCAAGCGCCTTTACCAGAACCACATCATCGACCAGTATCTTACCTATAAGCCTTTCTTTCTGGAGGAGGGTAAAAAAGAGAAGCATCACCTGCCCGAACACATCACCTTTACCCTGCACGACCGTCGCACTTCAGGCGAAACTGCGGAGGGTGCAGAAGTGAGCAGCGAACTGAGAGGACAGCGGAGCAAACTGAAACTCCGGCTGCAATACAATTATGATGTGAGCGAGAAGAAGGCAGACCAGCTGAGCGGCTATCTCAGGTTAGATATGATTGGCGACCTGGAGGACTTCTTCCTGCGAAAGGATTATTACATAGCCAACTGCAGGCGTTCGAACAAGAAGATGAACATGGGTGGCTATATGACCACAGCGATGATAGGTTTCTTTAAGGATCATGGTGTAGAAGGATTGTAAAAAATATAAAGCTTATGAATTATCCCCAACGTATGTACAGCAAGACCGAGCTGGGTCTGCTCTATTTTCCCGACACAACCGACGGGGCGACAGCGCGCCGTCATATCATGGGATGGATTAAGCGTTGCGAGCCCCTCTGGAACGAGCTGCAACGTTTAGGCTACCAGGAGCATAGCCAGTATTTCCCTCCCCGCCAGGTATTCACCATCTTCGAATACCTGGGCGAGCCGGGGGCATAATAGCAATCAGCAAGACGCCCTGACGCCCTGAAAGGGCAAAAGCTCCTAGCCCAGGGCAGCGCCCTGGGTATAATGGCAATCAGCAAGACGCCCTGTAAGGGCAAAAGCTTTATATACTGCCAGGTATTTTAAAGCTTTTGCCCTTACAGGGCGACAAGTTTGCGTCTGTAATAACCCAGGGCGATGCCCTGGGCTAGGAGCTTCTGCCCTTTCAGGGCGTATTGGATGTGACTTTCCCTTCGGCCAGTGACCGTTGGTTCAGGGCGTGTGGGTAATTTCAACCGTACAGGTCGATATTTTTTCGCTATTCCGAAACACAACGAACAGACATTGCTATAGAACGGCTATTTGTATTCTTCTTCCGTACTCCATTTGATTTTGATATCGTGAGATTATATACCTTTCCTGCTTCAAACTCAAGATTCTTTATTTTTTCAGAAGCATCAATCAGATGATGATCATAATCCCACATCTGGAGTCCCGTAATATTTTTCGGCAAGATAAATACAGTAACAGAATTCTCATTAAACAGTTCTTCGTCTTTTTCGTATCCTTCGCCTGCAAATTTATGAAAGGTAGCATCAATATGCGTGTTAACATCATCAATTTCCCAAGCAGGGACTCCATCAATGGTGTAATAGAAATGGCCAGCTTTGTAACCCGAGACTTTAACTGTTCCGATATTACCCAAAGACGACTTGTCTAAAATAATTTTCACCTTAGCCAAGGCATGCACCATCCAGATCTCTACGAGTCGTTTACTTGCACAATCACGATTGGTAGCTAAGCCATACAACAGATCTTGTGTCAAATTATTGTTATAAGTCATCCTCTTATTTCCTACGTCATAGTGAACAGAGTTGTATGGATAACTGGCAAAAAAATCTAGCACTCCCTTTTTAGGCCAGAAACGCTTGGGTGAATAATTCCAGTTCCCATTATCATAGGTTACTTTCTGACCTGTCGTCGGATCGCCTTCCTGATACATAAACTGAACATTCTCAACCGCATCTTTAGAAGGTTTATGAAAACCGAAAATCTGAATCTCGTCACCTCCGATAAATTGCGTTTTATCATTCGAGCGAGAATTGTGAATTTCCTTCCAATCTGATTGCACAGAAAACCCAATAGGCTGACCAGATACAGGAATAGCATCCTCCACTTGATTGGTACAGGCTGCACCCATCAAGACAAAGAAAATCACCCATAACTTACTATAAATATTCCGCTTCATATTCCAGATTATCCTTATTAAATCGTTATTTCACCTGTCACCTCATCCCTCTTCTTGCCATCAACCGTTACGCTGAAATCGACAGGATCAAGTGAAAGTTTCAAATGAAAGACATACGCTTTTCCTTTTTCAAACGTAAAAGACGGATTAGGAGCTCCTGACTTATCAAGAACATCTAGCAGATTTTTCTTTACCGTCACCGTTTCCTTAAAATCTCCCTGCTGTACCGTATAAGTTATCGCTAGATGAAACGGTTCGGTCTTCGTCTGAGGGATTATAAAGATATAAGAATCGCCATCATTTGTTACTTTATTTTTTAGATTGGGTAACTCAGGAGGGTCACTTAACTTATATACGATACTATCTTTTTTACCGTTATCGTTATTTGGTATGTCAGCTTTTTTGCCTTCTGGTGTCCAAGTATAATGCCATTTAACACCATTATCGGCGAGAATCCAAGCTCCCGTATTAAGATTCAGATAGCCCTCCATAACAAAGACGCCTTTAAAGTCTGAGACGCCATATAGTCTCACCCTTTGAACTTTTATAACTGTACCATCTTCTAAATTCGGAGCTGTGATATCAAAGCTCAAACGAGCCAAAGCATGCTTAAATTGAAATGTCACTTTACTATCAGGAGATGTTGGTGCAGTTTGATCTGGTTGTTTGGACCATATCAAATCTATAGGAGACCAATTAGAAGGAAAATCTATATAAGTATTTGGACTATTACTATCAGCTTGGTTGACCAGACTATCAGGTAGGCCGCCCATTTTTACTTGTTCACTATAAGGCGCAAAGGCATAGAAATCCACTTTTCCACTACTTGGCCAAAATCGGATATGGTCATATCCCCAATGATCTTTTCTCCAGGTTACGTGTTCAGTATCCATCAGATGAGTATTGCCGTATCTTGCAAAGACACCAAATCCGGCGTTCCATTCCCCACTTTTGAGAAAATCAATATCGGTTACATCAGAACGGGTTGAAGCATCCCGACCTACATAAGCATCAAAGTTGATTTCAGAAGCTGAAGAAGATGAAGTTTCTTCCACAGCTTCGCCGGCACAGCCAGATAATACCAGCTGTGCTACCAAAACATAAAAGGCTAAACGAAGAAACTTCATCTTATGATAATTTAAATTCATTATTTTTATCTCTCCCAAGGATTGTCATTGGAACCGATATTGATATTTTCATCTGTTCCCCAACCATCAACACCAGCATTAATATCACCAGTAACATCAACATCGAATTCGATTGGAAGACCAATGGTCAAGTTAAGATTATATGCCTTACCCTGCAAGAAATGCCTTTTAATTTGCTTATAAACCTTATTTGTTTGCTCTTTACCATCCTGATAGTGTATAGTGTACTCTACGATAACATAAAGTTCATCTACATTTGGATTTTCTTCTGTTTTAGTTTGAGAGAAATCCTGTGGAATTACAAACAAATATTCTGTATCAAGATTAGATACAGTTTTTTTTGTATGATCTGTAGGATTAACATATGTAACCAGCTTATCTACAGAGGACCAATCAAATTTCTGTTTGCCAGTTTGACCTGACCAAAGTTTTGCATCTTTAGTTGCCTTAGACAAATCTATAGTTCCCGATGTATAGAAAGCACCCTTTGTTCCATCAGAAGATCCTGCCAATGTAATCTTTTTCAATGTAAAAGTTGCTTTATTTTCTGGATTAGAAGAATAATCTCCAGTTAAATTTACAGTATAACCAAGTCTAGACAAAGCATGATGAAATTGAAAATTCACTTTATTTTTTGAACTAGTGACATCTGCTGATATCGAACTCGTAGCATTAGTCCACAACAAATCTGTCTGGTCAGTAATTGTTTTTGATACAATAAAATTATTAATCTTAGGACCATCAGTTAACTTTGTGTTTTTATCATAAGGAGCATACGCCAAGAAATCAATATGACCATCTGATGGCCAAAACTTAAGAGGAGAATATGTCCACTTTGATTTATCATTATCATAAGTTACCTGCTGGTTATCAAACAAGCTATTACCATAAGCAGTTGTAGTTTCTTTGCTATAGTTACCAAACACACCAAAACCACCAGTCTTAAGCTGATCTATCTTCACCTCGCTACCACGTGAACCATTTACAGCAACTGCACTTCTTCCCAAATAGCCATCAAAGCTGATAGCCTCGTTCTTAGAAGAATTGTCTGAAACACTATCCAAGTCATCGCTTGAACAACTTACCAATGTTAACGCTGCCATTGCAGCAATACCCATAAAAAATTTCTTATTCATATCGGTTTTAATTTTTAAATTAAACTAATCTATTATTACTCTTTTACTATTTCTACAGTTCCATATCAATATCCTCAGGTTTACCCCAATCCTTGATCGTGACGTCAAAACCGCCAGAACTTCCTTCCGAAGGCTTCACATCAGGTAAAGGTTTCGGCAACTCAACATCAACATGGAGAGAAGCAAAATAACCTAACTCCGATGAATTTTCATCTTCCTTAAACTTATCTCCTACCGCAAACTGATAATCTACCTGCGTCTTTTTGTCTATCAACAAAGCTGAAAAAGACAGCTTATTGTTTTCTGCAGCAGGATGGGCAGTTTCTGGTAGGCCAAAACATTTAAACGATGTCGTCAACGTTCCTAGTGTTGCATCATTTTTATCTATCGTTTTCGTCCAGGACTCCAGAAGATAAGTCACCTTACTACTCTGAAGCGGCTTCCCCTGTCCCAGCAGAAATCCATCTGAAATACCAGTTAAGGATCCTCTCGCAGAATACAGGTTTCCTATACCTGGAACTTTCACGTTGACCTGGATATGCGAAAGCACATTCCTTGGCGTTAAAGTAACCTCAGAAGAGTCTCCAGAAACATCGAATTCATCGAGTTTATCAGAGGCAAGCCACTCGGGCTCAACCCCTATCTGTTCACCATCTCCACGCGAGTACCAGCGCGATGTTGTATGCAGTACCACAGCTCGCGCCGTCTCGTAAGAGTCCATTCCCAGAAAGTCGAGTGTACCAAACTCGGTCGTACTCTGGTTGAATACCAGTACATGATATTTTCCAGGTTCCAAGGAAAAGTCGGCATGAGTTATCTCATTAGTCAAGACAGTATGCGGAGCACCACCTGACCAGGGAAACACCATGACCGTCATACCTGTAGGCACCTCTTTATCAAACAAACGCCAATCCACATTAATCCGCACCAATCTACGACCATCCGTTGGCGGACAACCGGAATAGTCATCATAAATGCAAGAAGTAAGCGAAATGATAAGGAGCCAACAGTACAAGAATAGTTCTATACATCTTTTACATCTTTTCATGAACGCTTCATATTTTATAAATCTTCTTTTCTAGTTATTATATTCATTTCAAAATTCCTGGTGCAAAAGTACAATATAAAATTGAATTAGGTCTTAACAATATTAAAAAAAGTTAAATGATACATAAGATAACATTTTTGTTACATCACAAAAAAATGCCAGTAGCCACCTCTTTAGCAAACAATTAAAAACCTCCAATCGAACCAATCGATTGGAGGTTTCATTTCTATCATTTACAGCAACCAGGCAGTAAAAACACTACCGGCTGCAACTATTCATACATTATCTGCTCAGCCAAGCCTCCGGATTGAGTTTGGCAGTCTCCTTGCGAAGCTGGAACTGGAGGATGTTATCAGAGCCAACACTACCCAAAGCCTGACGGGTACTTACCTTCTGACCTTTATGAACGCTGACCGATTTCAGATTACAGTAAACAGAGATGTAGGCACCATGACGGACCAGCACGTTCCACATGCCACCATAACCGAAGACGGCACTCACCTCACCATCGTAGATGCTGCGAGCCACACAACCCGGCTTGCCCTGGATATTGATACCCTTATTGTCGAGCGTTACACCCTTCAAACCTTCTACATGATACTGACCGAAATGACTCACCACACGGTAACTGCCGCTGATAGGCATCGGCAATCGGCACGGTTAGCCTCGAATCCACCGCTCAGCATGCGGTCTACCGAACTCAAGGTAGAAGCCTCCTGTGCCTCCTTCCTGGCAGCGGCAATCTCACGGGTACTGCGTTCCGCATCCATCTTCGCCTTTAACTCGGCAGCCCGTCTTTCAGCCTCCGCCTTTCTTGCAGCCTGTTCGGCAGCAGCCTCACGGGCAGCCTGTTCTGCGGCGGCACGTTTGGCAGCCTCGGCAGCAGCACGCGCCCTAGCCTGCGCTTTTGCCTTCGCCTTAGCCTCAGCCTGGGCAGCAGCCTCCTCCTGAGCCTTTCTTGCAGCCTCGGCAGCCAGTCTTGCTTCTTCGGCAGCCTTTCTGCGGGCAGCTTCGGCAGCAGCCTCACGCGCCTTGGCTTCGGCTATACGACGGGCATTCTCCCTGGCAGCAGCCTCGGCAGCAGCTTTCTTGCGAGCCAGTTCCTCGGCACGCTTCTTGGCGGCAGCAGCGGCAGCAGCCTTTCGCTTAGCCTCGGCAGCAGCACGGGCTCTCGCCTTGGCAACTTCCCGAGCAATCAGACGGTCAATCTGTGCATTGATTGCCGCATCTTTCTGACGCTGGTCGCAATCACAGCCTGAATGGTCTTCTGCTGTTTCTGCAGTCCCTGCACCATTTCCTGCTGCTGGGTCTGCTTACCTTCCAATGCCGTCTTCTCCTGCTTACCCTTATATAATAAGGTGTTCTTATGTCCCTTTACATGCTGCAACTGCTGGTGCTTCTCGTTCACCTGCTTCTGCTTAGCCTTTACAGCCTCGCCCTGCACCTTCTGATAGGAAGAATACTGGCGGATGAAGGAAAGGCGGCGATACATCTGTGTCAGATTCTTGGCACTGAAGATGAACATCAGCTTGTCCTGAACCGTATGATGACGGCTCATATAGCGCATGGAACGGATATACTTGTTCTTGCGATCCTGCAACTGTTGCTGAAGCGTTTTCAACTGTGCCTGCAGAATGCCGATATTGCCGTCAATATGATGGATATCCTTCTGGATACCGTCAATCTTCTTCTGACGCTGGTCTATTTCTCCGTTCAGCGCCATCAGGTCTTCAAGACGTTTCTTCACATCCGCCTTATTTCTCTGCAAAGCCTGCTCCTGTTCTCTGATCTTCTTCCGGATAGAAGCGCGTTGTCCCTGCAAACCTCGGATAGAGGCATTACTATAGGTTGACGCAGCTGATTTGGATGTTTTTCTGGACACATGCCTTCTGCTGTTCTTCTTTCTGGCAGGAGTAGCAGCCTTCTTTTTCGCAGTTACGGCAGTCTTCCTCACCGGCTTCTTCTGGGCAGTATGGTTCTGCGCAAAAGGTGCGAGCGAGAAGGTGATTGCCATGATGAATAATAAGATTCGCTTCATTTCTTATATTAAAAACCCATGTTCTATAATTTCAAACTCTTGATGAGTATTTACATACTCAATATCTTGCTGAGCACATCAGTTGGAGAAATCTGCTTGTATTTGCCCGAAATCTCGGTCTGAGTGCTCCATTTGCTGTCGGTCTTCACCTGATTCAATTCCAGATTGATCTTAGCCTCCTGCTTTTTCCTGGTAGCAGTAGTGGTCATCGACAGATTCAGGGAGGCAGGGAACATCTTGACGCCTACACTCTTGAAGTTGCCGTAGTCGACGTGGAGATTGGAGGTGCCGTTCTGCGTACTCTTATAGACAACATCTGCTGCTGTGATACGGCCGGTAGTGCGGTTGGCTGTCCAGGCATAGGTCATATTGCCGTTCCTGTAACTTACCGGCACAGCATCTCCTGCCACATCCAGTCTGGCATCAAACTTCTTCAGGTCTGATTCCTTCACGGTCCTTTCGCCCGGCAGGAGCAGCTGGTTCCAGAAGAGAGCCTGCAGAGAATAGAAGGAGATGCCCTGCTTCTTGAGGAAGTCTACCTGGGTATAATCTGCCTTGATATATTCCTTGTGCAGACGGTCGATGATAAGTACATGGTCGGGAGTAAACTCCAGACGGCCCACCTCTGTACCTAAGATAGGAATAAAGAGCTGGATGCGGATGATTTCATCCTTACGCATGCTCAGTTTGCCCGGCACGGTAATATCCTTATCACCAGCCTGGAGAGTAAACGACATGTTGCCTACAATATTCTTGGTATACACCTGATTGTCTGAAACCTTCTGTACGAAAGCCAACTTCTTGAGCGTCTCACTCTGACGAGAGTCAGAACCCTTGGTGGCATTCTCTTTCTGATGACTGGCTGATGTGGAGCCAGAGCCCTGTACATTCTTGCTGGTTCCGCAAGAACCGAGGAGCAGGATGCTGCAGGCTGCGGCAAGCAGCATCATCTTATTCTTCTTCATTATATATTTCATCTTTCCTGATTTTTCTACTTTCCGTTTATTTCTTCTTACCTTTTCTAACTGACTTTTTCGTAGCGGCAGGTTTCTGCTTTGGCGCATTACGCTTCTTCAGTTCTTCTTCGGTAATATATTGTCTGTTCTTAATCTTCCATGCCAGCACCTCAGTCTGGTTCTCGCCGGTATAGGCTTTCTTCCAGAAATCTACGGATTCATCGGTCATACCATTCATATAATAGATATCGCCGGCATGTTCCAGAACCGTGCTGTTATCCGCGGTGGAATCGCGGTTTTTGAGTGCCTGATCTATATAGGTCTTGGCATCAGCATAGCGTTCTTCCATAAAGAGAATCCAAGCATAGGTATCCAGATAAGTACCGTTGTTCGGCTCTGCTTTGATGGTCTTGTAGCTCATCGACTCAGCCTTATGCAGGTCAACGCCCTTCTCGCTCAGATAGTAGGCATAGTTGTTCAGCGCCATCACGTTGTCATCTTTCCATTGCAGGCAGGAGTCGTAAGCCGCAAAGGCTTCCTGCTCTTCACCTTTCTTATGAAGGATATCGCCGGTTACGGCATAGAGGTCGGAAACCAGGTTAGCCGGCGACTGTGCATTCACCTGCGCCAATCCGAGACGGAACTCACGGAGCGCCTCGTCTTCCTTATCTTTCTGATAATACGCCATCCCACCGAAGTAATAGAACACCATTTCTTCGGGATTATACTCCTGAGCCGCCTTACATTGCTGGGAAACCAGGTCATATTTCTTCTCGTTCCAGAGCATCTGTACGAGTTGCATTCTGGCATTCACGTTATCCGGAGCTATGGTAAGCACCTTTTCGAAGGCACGGCAAACAGAGTCGGCCGGCATCTTCTTCAAACTCATATAAGCAGCTCTCATCTCTGCCACTTCGGCTGACGGATGAGCCACGTTGAGCGCCTTGTCAAACAGCGCAATCACCTTGGTAGAATCGCCCCCTTCGCTCTCGTTCTTCTGAATGAAAGAGCGGTACATCATCACCTTGGTCTCCAGATCCGATTTCGGACTCATCAATATCTTATCGAGCATCTGCTCGGCAAGCTGCTCCTGATGGGTGGCATTATAATAGTCGTAAAGCGACATCTGGGCATAGGAATTGTCAGGCTCTTCCTTCAGCACATCGGTAAAGCACTTGTAAGCTTCCTTCTGGCGGTCGTGCTGTACGAGCCAGTTGCCCAGCATTGTCTTGTACTGCATATCCAGCGGATGCTGGTCTACCAGCGACTTCAGTTCCTGATAGGCAGCCTTCTTGTCGTTCATCAGTTCATAAACTCTCATTTTAGAGAGGGTGAGCTGTTCGCTTTCACCTTCTTCCACCTCAAGACGCGAAATGGTTTTGAGTAGTGATTTATAATCCTTATTCTGGGAATAAAGCAGAACCAGGATGCGGAGGGCATCGGTATTATCGTGGTTTTTGGCATACAAATCCTCATAGGCATTGATGGCAAGATCGTATTTCTGGCTACCTATATAATATCTGCCCAACTGCTCTGCATAGGTCTGGTTTTCCGGATTCAGTTCTATAGCCTTCTGCATATAGGCAAGTGCCAGGGAATCCTGCTTGAGCTGAGAATAGAAAAGCGACTCATAGAAATAGGTTTCAGCCGCCTTCGGGTCAATCTTCCGGGCATGCTCAAAGAGGTCGAAAGCTGCCGAATAATTGCCGGCAGCCTGCTGGCGCGCTCCCTCCAGGAAGAAATAGTTGTAGCGCTGGCGGTCGTTTGGAGAGAGATGATCCTCCTGAACCGCCGGCTTCTGAACCGGCTGCACCTTCTTCTTACGGGCAAGCGACGGCATGGCTACCGAACCCAGCAAGACCAGTCCCATTGCCCAACTGATATTTCTAAGATTCATCTTCACGATTCTAATCCTTTCTATTCTATCTTTAATAATCTGTTATTTTACACCCGTATGACCGTATCCGCCGGCCCCACGTTCGGTTTCATCGAGCTCATTAACCTCGATGAAATCGCATTGTTCGTGCTTGGCCAGCACCATCTGGGCTATACGTTCGCCATCGTTGATAACGAAATCCTCTGTAGAGAAATTGATGAGCAGAACCATGATTTCACCGCGATAATCGGCATCGATGGTTCCCGGCGTATTCAGTACAGTAATGCCATGCTTCAAAGCCAGACCGCTGCGAGGACGGATCTGCGCTTCATAACCTGCAGGCAAAGCCATATAAAGACCGGTTGGCACCAGTCGCCGCTCCATAGGATGAAGCACGATTGCCTCATCGATGTTTGCACGCAAATCCATGCCGGCACTCTGAGGTGTGGCAAACGCAGGTAGAGGCTGATGCCCCTTGTTGATAATCTGTACTTTTATCATGACTTTTTCTTTTTTATCTGTGTCTGAGTTTAATAATCTGCAAAAATAAGCAATTTTGATGGAATAAATGAATTTTTGAGGATAAAAACATGTAATTTATCATATTTTATTTTGATTTGTGCTTACTTTAGTGTATTTTTGCGCTACAAAATCAAGTAATACAATAATATGGAATGGAAACAACTGATATCCAACAAGCGTTTCGGACAGGAGCATAAGCATGCCGAGCGCCATGATGATCGCTCTGAATTCAAGCGCGATTACGACCGTCTTATCTTTTCATCGGCATTCCGCCGCCTGCAGAACAAGACGCAGGTTTTCCCTTTGCCGGGCAGCATCTTCGTTCACAACCGCCTCACCCACAGTCTGGAGGTGGCGAGTGTGGGCATGTCGATAGGTAACGACATTTCCCGACGTGTCATCCAGAAGCGGCCTGAACTGAAGGATACGCTCGTTGAGGAGATAGGTACCATAGTAAGTGCAGCCTGTCTGGCACATGATTTGGGCAATCCGCCTTTCGGTCATTCCGGCGAGAAAGCCATCCAGACTTTCTTCTCTGAAGGACCGGGTCAGAAAATAAAATCAATGGTTTCATCGGAGTTTTGGGATGATATTACGCATTTCGAAGGCAACGCAAATGCCTTCAGAATCCTGACCCACCGGTTCAAGGGGCGCCGTCAGGGAGGCTTCGTGATGACCTATTCCATGCTTGCTTCCATCGTAAAATACCCGTTTGCAAGCAGTCTTGCCGGCAACCACGGCAAATTCGGTTTCTTTGCTTCCGAAGCGGAATCTTACAGAAAAATTGCCGATGAATTGGGCATTTTTTGCAAATCTGCACCGGGTGAGCCTCTCAAATACGCCCGCCATCCACTTGTATATATGGTAGAAGCTGCTGACGATATCTGCTACGAAATCATGGACATCGAAGACTCCCATAAGCTCAAGATTCTTTCCTTTGCCGAGACCGAGCACTTGCTGCTGAGTTTCTTCGATGAAGATATCCAGCAGAAGATACGCCAGCGCATCATCGACGAAGAAATGACTGACGAAAACGAGAAAGTGGTTTACATGAGAGCTAGCGTCATCGGCAAACTGGAGAACGAATGTGTGGCAGCCTTCCTGGCGCACGAGGAAGAAATCCTTGCCGGAACTTTCGAGGGCAGTCTCATCGACCACATTTCCGAGCGCCAGAAAAAGGCATACAAGGAATGTGAGAAAATCTCCTACTCTAAGATTTACCAAAGCAAGCCGGTGCTCGACATAGAACTGTCGGGTTATAAAATCATGGCAACTCTGATGGAGGTTTTCATAGAGGCAGCCGTCAACCCATCGCGTTTCTACTCCAAGCAGCTCTTGCGCCGGGTAAGCAGCCAGTATGATATAGAGAACGAGAATCTGGAGGAGCGCATCATGGCGGTAATTGATTATATCAGCGGCATGACCGACATCTATGCGCTCGACATCTATCAGAAGATCAACGGAATCAGTCTGCCTATTGTATAAGGGAAAATGTAAGGGATAAAACAGATCTTAAACTAAAAAATAACACGGACAATTTGAATTTGTCCGTGTTATTTTTTTCTTCTTATTTTAAAAACACCCCGTATAACGGCATGTTGGTGATATTAGCCTGCTGACGATAAGGCAACATAGAATAACGGATGGCTGAAATATCCGGATGCTCCAGCAGATAATGATGAAGGGAGGTTGCCTTGACGCTTGTACCCCCTTTTACCTCAATAGGCAATAAGACACCATCACGCTGAATCAGAAAATCCATTTCCATACGAGAAGTATCGGAACTGTAATAATAAATATGCTGCAATCCGGATGCAAGCAACTGCTGCAACACATACTGTTCCGTAAAAGCTCCTTTATATTCAGTAAATACCGCATCACCCAAAAGAACCTCCTTGGCAGACGTATCAGCCATGGCGCCCATCAACCCGCAATCGCATAAATAGAGCTTAAACGCCGATAAATCTTCATAAAACTTCAGAGGCAACTCCGGCTTCGATACCTTTGTAATCTTATACACCAGTCCAGCATCCACCAGCCACTGGATGGCAAGTTCAAATTCCTTGGCCCTACCGCCCTTCTTCAATACACCATAGACAAACTTTTTGTTCTCCTTCGACAACTGCCCCAGAATGGATTGCCAAACCATATCAATTCGGGGCACTTCCTGTGATGGAGCATGCTTGGAGAAATCACTGGCATAGTTGGAAAGAATCTCGTTCTGCAGGCTGCGCACCTGATTGAGCAACTTATTTTCAGCAAAAGCCTTTACCACTTCGGGCATGCCACCTACATAATAATATTGTCGCAGCAAATCCTTCAGTTTTTCGTGAAAAGCATTCATCAGTTCATAATCATGGCTGTGCATCAGCTTCAGCAACTGCTCCTCGCCCATCGCCATGAGGAATTCCTCGAAATCCATCGGAAAGAGACGCAAAGTCTGCACCTTGCCTACAGGAAACGAAACTCCTGCATGTAAAGCGACTCCCAGCAGAGAACCAGCTACTACAATATGATATTCCGGGGCATCTTCACAGAAATATTTCAAAGCCTCTAAAGCCTGCGGGAATGCCTGCACTTCATCCAGAAAAATAAGAGTTTTGCCTGGAATAATATCTACCCCAGTCAAAGCACTTAAACCCTGATGATTCTGGCAACGTCAAAA
>ENA-OQHV01000031-OQHV01000031.1-human-gut-metagenome-genome-assembly--contig:-NODE-31-length-25132-cov-2.621076_pt1 | contig 25132 bp, 24 predicted proteins | sample MGYA00242641_ERZ504732 | MGnify/ENA primary metagenome ERZ504732 (study PRJEB26092, sample SAMD00036222) | human gut metagenome | host: Homo sapiens | study: EMG produced TPA metagenomics assembly of...
CGAAGTGGTGCAGCATATCGAGTGTTGTTCCTTTTCGGTGAGGTTTTCGTTGAGGAGCGCAACAACATTTGGAATACACCTTATCTTTTCAATGCGAGGAATTCGATGAGGAGACTGGATTGTATTACTATGGGGCGAGGTACTATGACCCAAGGATAAGCCTTTGGATTAGCGTAGATCCATTAGCTGAAAAATATCCAGCATTAAGTGGCTTTTGTTTTGTTGGTAATAATCCTGTTACATACATAGACCCGGATGGTAAAGCTATAGTAAAAGGATTCGTTGCAGCTTTTAAATACGCTAAACGTATTTGGAAAGTCTATAAGAAAACAGGCAAATTGACACCTCAAATCTTAAAAAGGCTGGACTAAGTGAAATTTCGGATATTGCGGGTGACATTCAAACCATTTTTGAAGGCGATGCTTCCTTTATAGACAAGTTAGGAGCAACTGCCGACCTTATGGTGGGAACAGATTTTAACAATAAAGGACAGAAAGAAGTTCTCGGATTTATAGATAAAGCAAAGGATAAAATAAAACCTTATGCCAAAAGTCGCCCATCATATGGAAAAGGACAAGTCGAAAAAGTCTGGGATTCTGCCAAAAAACGTAATGGTAAAGTATATGACCCATATTCAGGTGAAGAACTTAAATGGGATCAGAATGCACCTCGAACATGGGATATGGGACATAAATTCGGTAAGGAATATAAGAAATTACATCAAGACTATATGAATGGAAAAATTTCAAAAGAAAAATTCCTTGAAGAATATAGAAATCCAAGTAATTACCAACCTCAGTCAAGAAGAACAAATAGAAGTCATAAATATGAAAGAAAATGAAATTTTCTCAATAGTCAGAAATGGGCTATATGATCAATATCTAAAATTAATAACTAATATAGATATTAATAGTCAGAATGAATATGGACAAAATCTTTTACAAGAAGCGATAGAGGCAAACAAAGATAAAATCGCTATTGATTTGGTGAATAAAAGAATCGACATTAATCACCAAGATGATAAAGGGTTTTCTTCATTACACTATTGTGCACAGTTTTCCAATATTAATATTGCAGAGTTGCTGCTAAAGAACAATGCAAATATAAATATCGTGGACTCATACGGAAACAATCCATTATGGACAGCCGTATTTAACACATGTGAAGATTATCAGATGGTAAGATTATTTATGAAATATGGTGCTGATGCACATCATAAGAACAAAGCCAATCGTTCACCTATCGATTTTGCTCAACAAATTGAAGATGTTGATATGGTAAAAATTCTTTTGGGTTAAAAATAATCCTAAGGAAGTAAATTAAAAGGAGGTAAACGTCTGTATAAAGGCTGTTACCTCCTTATTTGTATGCTCGGCATGAGCTTATTCTAATGGGTGCAAGTCCCTAACAAGCCCTAATAGCGGGAATTGTATAGCCAATAGCAAGGGTGTCCATCGTGAGGTGGAATCTGAAAGAAGCTGGCGGCAAACATCTGACCTAACGCACAGAAACTTCATACAAGGCATTTGACCATGGATGAGATTGCAAGACAAATCAAAGTCCCATAGCTATTCGGAATGGTTGGTGTAAATGAAGTGGGTATAAGATGGAAAGAATAAGCCTTATCCGAGGAGGTCTCACGGACGCATGGGTGAAGATGAATAATTCGATGTACAATGACGGAGTAAAGCTTGCCGTGAGAAGTCAGCAGAGGTCATAGTACCCAAGGCACGTGTGCTTATAGGGAAGGACTGAATCGTGCAGTGCAATAGTAAATGAATGTTACCTTGTGAGACTCCTCGTCAGATGTCCGAAAGGAACTCTCTATCCAAGACGATAGGACGGAATCCGACAATAGGATAGAAGTGACGCTACTCATAGGGATAACTGAAATCAACTTGCCACACATCGCAAGATGAGAAAGCACGAAACCGCCGTATGCGGAACCGCACGTACGGTGGTGTGGGAGGTCGGTAAATGTGAAAATAGGAGGCAAATGCCTTTTATGATTAGCATTTACCTCCTACCCGATTGAAACTTCTTGCATTTAAAGTTTCTTGAATTCTGTATAAATCTTATCAGCAATTTCCTTGAACTCTTCCTCTGTGAGTTTGAGATGCTCCTTGCGGAAGTTTACATCAGCTTCGCTGTTCATTGGGATGAGGTGGATATGGGCATGAGGAACCTCCAGACCCAAAACAACCTGCGCCACTTTCTTGCATGGGAAGGCTGCCTTGATAGCCTTGGCTACCTTCTTGGCGAAAACCTCAAACTCAGCCAGATCTTTGTCTTCCATATCGAAGATGTAATCAACCTCCTTACGGGGAATTACCAGAGTATGACCTTTGCCGATAGGGCTAATGTCGAGGAAAGCATAGAACTTGTCGCTTTCTGCACACTTGTAGCTAGGAATCTCTCCTGCTGCAATCTTTGAAAAAATGCTTGCCATAATCGCTAATCAATTTATAATTAATAATTTATAATACATATTATCTTATTCTCTTTTTGATGTCGTTGCATCGGCTACTTTCATTTTCTGTAGAGTATATCGGGTTGGCTTACATATAACATAAAAAGGAACCGTCATACGGGCATCGCTGCCGATATGATAGTTCCTTTTATTCCGTTTTATTCAAATGAAATCTTGTCGATGCGAAGGTTGATGGTGCCGCGAGGAATCTTGATTTCTGCAACCTCACCTACCTTCTTGTTGAGCAATCCCTGTGCGATAGGAGTCTTGATGGAAATCTTTCCTTCCTTCAAGTTTGCCTCGCTCTCGCTCACGATGGTATAAGTCATCTTTGCCTTGTTAGCCATGTTGGTCATCTCTACCTTCGACATAATCTGCACGCTGTCGGTGCTGAGCTGCTTGGTATCGATAATCTTGGCCTCGGCAATGGTGAGCTTCAGGCGATTGATCTTATCTTCCAGATGAGCCTGTGCCTCTTTAGCGGCATCATACTCAGAATTCTCACTTAAATCACCCTTGTCGCGGGCTTCAGCAATTGCGGCTGATGCCTTAGGGCGCTCTACAGATACGAGCTGTTTCAGCTCAGCTACGAGTTTGTCGTAGCCTTCTTGTGACATGTAAGCCATAATTTTCTTGTTGTTTTAATGTTATTAATAATCGGTTGGCAAGTAGCATAAAAAATAAAGAATTCCAGTGCCAGTGAAGCACCGGAATCCTATATCTGTATCTATGTCTCTTGTTTATCCTTTTGTGTATAATTCGAATGCAAAGATAGGACTTTATTTCCGTATCACCAAACTTTTTGGGGGAAATTTTAAAAATATCCTCCTTTTTCCTTCACATAGTTCATTAATTCGCTAAAAATCTGATTATTGCGCAATATCTCCGGGTTGCCTGTCATAATCATCTGCTTTCGGGCACGGGTGATGGCTACGTTCAGCTTGCGGTCGATGATGGCGCCGTCTTCTACGAAACTGTTGCCGGCAAGGAAGTCGAGCTGCCAGATGTTCTGGATGGTGAAACTGTAGATGATGACATCTCGCTGGCTGCCCTGGTACCGCTCTACGGTATCGATACTGATTTTCTCCAGTTCCGGAATGCCGAGCTTTTCGATGCCTTTGCGCACCATGGCTATCTGGTTGCGGTAAGGAACGATGACGCCTACCGTCTTCTTGGCATCGAAACGTTCTCTATAGAAGCGGTGGATGCGGCGAAGCAGGTCTACCACGATTGCTGCCTCGTTGGCATTGATCTTATCGGATACATTCGGTTCCTTGCAGAATTTGGATGGGAGGAATATCATGCGGTGCTCCTTCAGCAGGTCGTCGAGCGCATCTTCTGATGGAAGGGTGTATGACAGTTCTGTCTCCAACTGGTGTGGACATGGCACGGGTTCCAGTTTCTCCCGACAGTAGAACATCCGGTTAGGAAACTCTGCAATCTCGGGATGCATTCTTCCCTGGCGGCGCAGAATGCCGATGAATTCGCTGCGCTCTTCGTGATCTTCCCAATGAATCAGACGTTCGAAAAGGGAGTTGCGGCAGTTGGTAAGACAGATGTCCTGCAGGATGCTCATGTCGATGACGCCACCTTTCTGACTGTCGTTGATGGTAGGAATGCCTGAATCCTGCTCGCTCTGCTGCACCACGGCTGGCAACTGCTTGTAGTCGCCAATGAGGATGAACTTATCTACTGCTGATAAGAGACCGATGAGATTTGGCTCCAGTATCTGGCTCGACTCGTCGATGATGGCAAGCTTGAAGTGCTTCAGCGAGAAGATGAACGGCTTGGAGGTCATCATCGAAGTGGTGCCCACGATTACACGCGTACCTATTATATATTGTTTGATGGCTTCGAGTTTCGGACAGTCGCTGATGGCTTTCTCTATCAGATAAGGGCGGAACCGCTCGTCGCAGGAGTACTCGCTGCCGAGGCGAAGGAATGGGATGCCGGAATCTACCAGCATCTCGCAGATTTCATCTACGGCTCGGTTGGTATAGCTCATCAGGAGGATGGAGGATGCAGGCTGCTGAGCCGTCTTGCCTCCCGAGGCGATGCTTTCTGCTGTCGGCATTCCCGTTCCATCGTTCAATGCTTCTTCTACCATGAACTTCAGGGCACAACTGGTCTTTCCTGTTCCCGGAGGTCCTACGAGCAGGAAGTAATCCTGTGCTTGCTTGGCACGGAGAATGATGTCGTCCAGTACATCATCGTAATGTCTGGTTAATGTAAGCGAGGCATCTCTTTGCGGAGCACGCTGTCCCAGCAGCAGGTCGCGCTTCTCCTTGGGTGCACAGATAAACTGGTGCAGGTTGCGGATGCTTCCGCCTGTCGATGCATCGCTCGTTCCATGTTCTATGGCGTAAGGCAGATTCATCTCGAAGATATCGGCATTCTGCTGTCCGTCGGTGAGATGCACCACAATCTCATCGCTGTGAATCTCCTGCAGTACACCTTTATATAATATAGCCTTTCTCACATCGGGTTCTTCCTTCAGCTTGTAGGTATAGAGATATACCATGTCGCCGATGCGGAAGTTGGGCAGGAAGTCCTTTCCCTGGTCGGGCACGCTCAGGGTGATGGTATCATATCCGCTTCCTGCACTGCTCTGTTCCTTTCGGATGATGTGCAGGTCGGTATAGATGTTGCCCGCATCTTTCTTTTCGGCGAGTGGCATGGTCCAGAGGTCGGAACTTGATGTGTTCGTTCCTTCCTGTGCGCCCACCTTGCTGATCATCTGTTCCCGCAACACGAAGGTCATCATGCGGCAGAAGTAAGCCTCCTCTAATGGGGTGAGGTTGTGGAGCGGACTGGTGATGGCTTCTATCTGCGGCTTCAGATACTTGTTGTAGAAGAAGTCCTGTGTGCCTGCTACATTGAGCACATCGGGTGTAAACTCGTTGAGTGCGTGTTCAAAACCTTCCTTGGCTATCTCGAAAGAGGCGGCTACCAGCTGGTTGCGGTAAGTGATGGCTTCCTGGAAGAGTTTGTGGTAATACGCCACCACCATCAGTCCGTCTTGCGGCTGATACTTGGAATAGAGCAGACGGATATTCACGCGGTCGTTGCTCAGCTTGAAGTTGTGCTGCAATACGCCATAGTAGAGCAGTAGCTGTACATAGTGGGGCTCCAGCTGATAACTGTGATACCCCGGATCAACCTGATGGGTTTCGATATTCATGTTGCGTCCCGATTTCTGCTCCACCAGCAGTTTGCAGTCGGTGGTCATCAGGTCCACACGTCCCTGTATGCCGAGTGCTTCGCAGACGAACGAAGGTTCGAGGATGGCTTTCTTCCTGTCGTAAAGACTTTCGCCGCGGAAGGCTGACATCTGTGCCTGCGATGCGGTGCGGGGAAAGAGAATATCCACTACCTGCTGCAGATTGAATGCCTGCTGGTTGGCATCGGTATAGAATTTCTTGGCATCAAACCAGGGACAGGTGCAGAACTCCAGTGCTTTCTCCCTGAAATTCGTCTTTATGGTTTCGTTCATCTGATATTTGCCGTTTGTATTGATGATGTCATCCAGCGCAGCACCGGCAAAGTTACCGAGCAGGGTAGCCTGGGTGTTGGCACGGGGCTTCATCTGGTTCAGCAGATAGAGCAGGGGATGATGACCGAAAGCCGTAAAGCAGGTGGCGATACTACTGATATCTACCAGATAATCGGGTTCTACCACGATGAGTCGGGGAGTGATGATGGGCTGTTTCACCTGACAGTCGAGCAGGTTGAGCTGCATACCTTCCTTCAGGATATCCCAGAGATAGGTATGGTCGATATGGTTCTCTTCATCTTTCAGTTGAACGAGATATTCCTCTTCATCAGCATCCTGGTCAATATCCACACGGATAAAATCGCTGTCCCAGTTCTTCACGATGCAGCGGATGCGGCGGTTGTTAATCTCCAGTCCTTTCTGATAAGGGCGGTTGGTATGGGGAATGAGCACGTTCAGCTCGTGAGGTACATCCACTCCGAATACGGCAGAGATGAAGATGGCTAGGGCACGTGCATCATATTTCAGATCTTCGTTTGAGAGCGGTTCCTGCGAATTACTGTGGCGGCGCATGGTCTGGATAGCAATCTTGTCTGCCACCTTGATGCCGTGAGCCTTGCAGAGATAGTCCACCTGGGAGAAAAGGTTACCGAAAGCCTGTTTGGTATCCTTCACTCCTTCGTGGCAGCAGAGGATGAGCGTATCGTGCATCATCTTGTTGCGTGTCTTCGGCTCCAGTTCCGGGAGCATCAGTAATTCCCTTACCCGCTGGAAAAGTTCAGCGGTGTGATATTGTTTTGATTCATGAAATATTGCTTAATCTTGAGAGATGTTTACCTCATCTCTTTCCTCGAAAATGCGATTATTGGCTGTTTTTTATTCCCCATTATGGTAAAATGTTGTATTCTCTCTTCAGCCAAAGCTCGAAGACAGAATCGACGAATGAGAAATCTTGAAGATGTTTCTCAACGAGATCTTTCTCTACTAATACTTTCTTGTTACGTGTGATGCTCTGTGGCTGCCCCAGACCATACGTCTCTACGACATCCTTGGCATTGAAGTGCTTTTCGCCAGAAGCGATGGCTTTCAACATGCCGATTTGGGTGGGAGTGAGCTCGTCCATCTCTGTCAAGAACAAGTCTTCGTTGGTGTCCAAAACCAGTTGGAGCTGGTTGTCGAGGAGTTCTTGCGTCACCTCTTTGTCTGTGTGTGACCATAGGAAGAAGCAATATTGCTGTACGTACCAAGAGTTATACTTCACTCTTTCGCATAGACATTCTGCTTGGCTCTCAGAGATAGTTTTTCCTGTCTTCTTAAAATTGCTCATGATATATGGAATCCAATATTCCTTGGCTATTCTCTTCAGGTTCATCAGTTGTCCGAACTTAAAGAAGGGACTGTTCGCCTTGTTGAAAATATCTTTCATCATGTGCATCTTGCTGCCGTAGAGACAATAGGTGGTATGGTGCTGCAACTGCCATTCAGCCCTCAGCATAGCTTCAAGGTTCTTCCATTTTGGCAGGTTGGCGAGTTGCTGAAACTCATCGATGCAGACGATAATCTTGATGCCTTTAGCCTCGGCTATCCTTTCGGGGAGTTGCAGAATGTTTTCAGGACTTTCCTTTACAGGATTCACCTTTAGGTTGACCTCTACACTATTCATTGGGTCGGAAGCTATCGTGATGCTTGGGGTAAAACGATTGATAAATTTCACCAAGTCAGATAATTTCTGTTCCAATGTCGAAGAAACTCCTTGTATCACGATGGAGGCAAATTTGTTGTAGAATTCCTCCTCCGTATGAATCTTGGAGGCATCCATAAAGCAAACCTTTGTCTTGGATTCTTCCTGCATTAATTCTTCCATAGAGGTTCTGACAAGCGAAGATTTTCCCCATCTTCTTGGAGATACCAAGATGACGTTGATGCCGTGGCGAAGGAAATTCTTCAGTTCCCTTCGGTCTTCTACTCTGTCGATAAAACTCTCTTTCTCAGCGAGTCTTCCATAAATAAAGGGTATATCCATAATCAATTTTTTATAAGTGATGGCGCAAAGTTACAAAAATTATAAATACTCTTATAATAAATGTATTTATAATTATGGATAATTAACGAGGTGATGGGAAAAAAGTATTCCATTAAGTATTTTTTCGTATGAAATGCTTGCCGTATCATTTCTTTTTTGTATATTTGTAGCCCCCAATTGAAAGAAGGGGTATTATTAATCTAAAAATATTAAGCAATGACAAAGGAAGAATTGATGCATAGAGCCATTGAGCTCTCAAAGAATAGCGTGAAGACGGGTGGCGGACCTTTTGGTGCTGTGATTGCCAAGGATGGTATTATCATCGCTGAGGCTTCCAACAGTGTAACCATCGACCTCGACCCTACGGCTCATGCCGAAGTGAACTGTATCCGACAGGCTACCCGCAAATTGAAGACCTTCAATCTGGAAGGTTGCGAGATCTATACCTCCTGCGAGCCTTGCCCGATGTGCCTGGGTGCCATCTATTGGGCACATCTCGACCGTATCTATTATGCCAACGACCGGAAGGATGCGGCAAAGATAGGTTTCGATGATGAGTTTATCTACGAGGAGATAGACCGCAAGATAGAAGACCGCCACAAGCCGATGATTGCCTGATGCGCGATGAAGCGCTCGGTGCTTTCCGCATGTGGGAGGAAAATGCGGAAAAGACGGAGTATTAATTAATAAGATAAAAAGGGAAGGTTGCACGGAATATGAACAGCAGCCTTCCTTTTTTCGTAGATTCTTCTTGTATTCTATCATGCGGGATAGAGAAAAATGGAGAAAAGGAACGATTTCTCAGATTTTCTTTGTAATTTTGTCGCCAAATTCAGAAAAGACCCTGAATTGATGGATAATGGAATTTCTCTAATTATTATGACGACAATGGAACAGTCAATAGAAAATCTCTACAAATTAGACGGCAGAGTGCCCGTAGGTAAAGCACTCCCATTTGGTCTTCAGCATGTGCTGGCGATGTTTGTCAGCAATATTGCGCCAATCATGATTCTCGCTGGTGCGATAGGTTTGGACAGTTCGGTGAGCGCCGTGCTTATCCAAAACTGTATGGTCATCGCCGGTATCGGTACCTTGGTGCAGCTTTATCCGGTATGGCGTATCGGTTCTCGCCTTCCTATCGTGATGGGTATCTCCTTCACCTTCCTTTCGCTCGCCATCGCCATTGCCGGTGCTCATGGTATGGGTACTTTGATAGGCGCTGTCATCATTGGTGGTCTGGTAGAAGGAACACTCGGACTTTTCGCCAAGTATTGGATCAAGCTCATTCCGCCTGTAGTAGCCGCTACCGTGGTAACAGCCATTGGTTTCTCGCTCCTTCCTGTTGGTGCCAACTCTTTTGCGGGTGGTCAGGGTGCTGCTGATTTCGGTAGCATGAACAACTGGGTTGTGGGTTCTGTCACTTTGCTGGCTTGTCTGCTTTGTCAGATTTTCGTCAAGGGTTTCTTGCGTTCACTCTCTGTATTGGTAGGACTGCTGGTAGGTTACATTCTGGCGCTGTTTATGGGAATGATAGATTTCAGCGGACTTTCTGGTCTCTCTATCGTAGCTTTGCCAAAGCTTCTTCCATTCACTCCTGAATTCAATATCGGTGCTATTCTCTCGGTGGTAGCAGTATATCTGGTTTCTGCCACAGAGACGATTGGTGATACTTCTGCGCTCTGCAACAGTGCGTTGAAGCGTGATCCTAAGACTAAGGAGATGGGTGCGGCAGTCTGCTGCGATGGTTTCGTCAGTTCGGTTTCCGGTCTTTTCGGTTGTACTCCTATCACTTCTTTCAGCCAGAATGTGGGTTTGGCAGCGATGTCGGGAGTGGTGAACCGCTTTACAATTGCCATGGGTGCCATCATCATGATTATCGGTGGTATCTTCCCAGCTATCGGTTATGTATTGACTACGATTCCTCAGGCAGTATTGGGCGGCTGTACCATCATGATGTTCGGTAGCATCCTCTTTGCCGGTTTCGGCATGATGGCGCGTACCGGCTTCTCTCAGCGCAACATGGTCATCGTGAGCCTCTCGCTCAGCGTAGGTCTCGGATTCACATCTGCAACAGGTATGTTCAACATCTTCCCAGAGATTGTACGCACCGTTTTTGCAGATAACTGTGTGGCAGTAGTCTTCCTGCTCGCCGTTATCCTGAACCTCGTGTTGCCGAAGAATCTGGATAAGGCATAAGAATCAAAGATATTTATAGATAAAAAGGTGCAACTCACAAGTAAGAAAGTGAGTTGCACCTTTTTTGCTATAAACTATTAACTAAATCACTGTCCTCCCAGTCTTTCGAAGAAGGTGATGATTTCTTCGAAGGTCTTGAATTCATCGCTGCCGTATTCTATCGTCGTACCCATGAAACCATCGCATGGGCTAGGTCGATGAAGTAATCGCCGTAGAGCAGGTTCTTCTGGTTGCAGAAGATGATGTGGTTGTAGGCTGGGGTAGAGAGGTATTCCTCCACCCAAGTCTGTACCTTCGCCATGTATTCATGGTCGTTGGTTGGCGCTGGGGCTACGATATATACGTTGTAATGCTCTATCAGCATTTCGTAAGCCTTGTGCATCGAGCTGGTTGCCTTCATGTAACTGTCGTGCAGGGCATCGAAGTCGATGTATACGATAGGGCGCTCCTTGCCGTTCTGCTTGTCGTCAATCCAGCGGATAACCGGACAGAGATAGTGGAATGCTACCTTGTCGATAAGTCGGTGCTCGCCATGGAATGGGATGGCGAGTGGATAGTGCTCATGGAAGAGGTCGAAGGTATGGACCAGTGGATCAGCATCGCCGAAGAGACCGTAAACACGTTGCTGTTCCTCGGGAGTAATGTCCTGGAAGCAACGCTCGGTAAAGTCACGGTATTCCTTGATGAGGCCTTTGTTAACCATCAGTTCGTTCACTCCGTCCTTTCTCGGGTTCTGGAATTCCTGCTTGCCGGTCATGCTGCTCATCGTATTGCCCATCTCGAAGGCAGGGTTTACGAGGATGCGGTCGAATCCTTTCAGTAGTTCGGTATACATGCCTCCCATCGAGGTACCGATGATGAGGTCGGGCTTCTCAGTCTCCGCCATCTTCTGCAGCATCTCTATGGCCTCTTCCGGATGTACCGGGATGTCTTCAGCCAGGAGGGTGGCATTCGGCATCAGTTCCTGCAACATCTTTACGGTGCCGCTCTGTGCAGAAGAGAGGAAACCGTGAACATACATGATTTTCTTGCCCGCCATGAGGTCGGGGAATTGTTTGATATATGGATTCATATTCTTATAGTTTTATAGGGGGTATCATATCATGCTCCCTGAACATCTTATTCATTTCTGCTGCAAAATTACGCTAAATTGCAGACAAAACAAAATTATTGGGCGATAAACTTCCTTGTTTGCGAAAAAAGTAGTAATTTTGCATCCAATAATCATATTAAAGTTCAAGTCATAATGGATTTACTGAAAGAAAGAATTATGCAGGAGGGCAGATGCTTTCCTGGTGGAATCTTAAAAGTAGACAGCTTTGTAAACCATCAGATGGACCCTATTCTGATGATGGACTTAGCTAAGGAATTCGTGCGCCTTTTCAAGGATATCAAGTACAACAAGATTGTTACTATTGAGGCTTCGGGCATCGCACCTGCCATCATGGTAGGTTATCTGACCAATCTTCCTGTTGTATTTGTGAAGAAAAAGCAGCCTAAGACTATGGAGGGTATGATTACCTCTGTGGTTCACTCTTTTACAAAGGACCGCGATTATACGGTTTGTGTGAGCAACAGTTATCTTACTCCTGAGGACCATGTTATCTTTATCGATGACTTCCTTGCCAATGGTAATGCGTCTAAGGGCGTGATGGACCTTTGCGAGAAGGCTGGTGCCAAGATTGAGGCGATGGGTTTCATCATCGAGAAGGCTTTCCAGCATGGTGGTGACTTCCTGCGCAAGGAGGGAATCCGTTATGAGGCGCTCGCTACCGTAGAGAGCCTGGACGATTGCAAGATTGTCTTGAAGTAAAACATCTTATTATATATATTAAAAGCCGCCTGTAATAGGGCGGCTTTTTTATTTGATAATGTCGGCAGCATAGATTCCCATCGCCTTGTAGCCTGCAGGATTCGGGTGGAGCCAGTCGTTGCTGGCATATTCCCGCTTCATCCTTCTGTCATCATTCGGGTCTTGAAGCAGCTTGGCGAAGTCTAGAATGCCATCTGCTTTCTTTGCCTGACTTCGAATCCAGTCGTTTACATAGAGTCGGGCTGCTTCGTGGAAATGGCTGTAGTAGCCGGCACCCTTGAAAGGCGTGATGGTGCCCAGATAAACTTTCATCTTCCGGGCCTTCGCTTTCCTCATCATTCCCTGTATGCTCTCTATAATCTGGCGGGCTACCGTCTCGCTGTTGCCGCTCTTGGCAGCACCTATGTCGTTGATGCCTTCAAAGATAATTACCTTCTTTACGCCGCTCTGCATCAGAATGTCTCGGTCGAAGCGTTCCTTGGCGAGTGCCCCGAAACCGCCCGGCACGGTTACGCGGTTGTTGCCGATGCCCAGGTTCAGTACACCCTGGTTGGTTATCTTATGTTTCAGCTGCAGCATCTCCGACATAACATCCGGCCACCGGTTCTGGGCATTATCCGTAGAACATTTGCCGTCGGTGATGGAGTTGCCCATGATGGCGATGGCGCTCATGTTGGTGCTCATCGTATACACATCGATACCGCTGATGTTGTACCAGTGGTTCTCGCGGAAAGCCTTTTCGAAGTTGGAGTGGGCATTGGTTACTCCCTTCATGATATAAGAGGTGGTACGTGATCCCATGTGAACGGTAGGCACATCGGGAGCCGAGGTGTAGTTGATGGTGATGGCTACGCGCTCCAGATTCTTGAGATTGAACTTCAGGCATCGCTCACTATCTGTCTGCCGGCAGGGATAGTAGCCTTGTAGCTGTTGCCGAACTTGAAGTATTGAGCCGATTTGGCATCAATCTTGAAGGAGTCTTTGGCGTGGGCGATATAGATGGAGCGTATCACTACGGGTTGCATCGAGTAGATATTGCTCAGTTTCAGTCTTATCACGTCGCCTCCCACGCTTACCTTTACTATCTGGCGAACCGAACGGTTTGTCATGTTGTTATTATAGGGCATAAACGCTTTCACCACAGTCTGCGGTGCCGTAGCCCAAGTTCCAATCCATGTTTGTGCCGCCATCTGTAGTGTGTATGTGCAGATGAAGTATAGTATCATTATAAATCTTTTCACCTTGTTGTATTTTTTTAATTATAATCCTTGCGCCCGATGAGCCGTCTCGTTATGCATTATCTCATAAAAAGGTCGATGCCATTAGAGGCACCGACCAATTCTGTTTATAATGATTTGATATTTTCTTCCGATAGCCCTGTGAATTGCATGATTTGCTCTATAGGCAGACCAGCTTGACGCATTTTTAGGGCGATGGCATTTTTTTCTTCAGTTTTACCTTCTGCTCTACCTTCCGCTCTGCCTTCTGCTCTACCTTCTGCATGCCCTTCTAATCTAGCGTTTCCAAGAACGTCATTTTGAATCATGATGGCATTGACATGTTCATCGTAGGCGTGCCGTTCGGCATTCGACATAGAGTAGTATTTCAGCTTCTCGCGAGCTTCTTGCAATCCTGGTGCTTTCGTGTCAGGATTGATGACTCCGTTTTTGAGGTAATCAACCCATTCCTCCAATGGAGACTTGGCAACCTTGTTGAACTCATTTACGCGCACTAGCATATAGGTTGGGAATATTTCGGCAGGCGACTTTCTCACGATTGTATCTTTCTCCTTAGTACTGATGATGAGTTGGTCTTGCGTATGCAGGCCGATAAAATTGTTTTGTCCTACATAGATATAGTCCGACCCTTTGCCAAGGTCAAAATAAAGTATACTAATGGAATATACCTTTTTTACTTCTTTGTAGGTGTTGCCGAGATTGATATGCTCGGTAATAGCCTTTGCCACCCCATAGAGTACGCGCTCCAGATAATACAGCTCACTTGTGTTCTGTATCTCCACGATGATGATGTCCCCTTTGCTATTTTTCGCCTTGATGTCAACTCTGTTAAACTTGTCATCGGCTTCCTGTTGATTACCCTCGCTTTCCAATATGTCGATAATCTTGATAGGCTCACCGATAAACACAGTAAGGAATCCCTCAAGTACTCCAAAGTTAGCCTTCTGACGAAGCAATCGTTTGATTGCCCAATCGAATCGAATGTATTTATCTTTTAGCTCTTCCATATAGATTTCCTCCTAAAATTAATATTCGGTTGCAAAGTTACGCTTTTCTTTTGAAAGAAGCAAGGATTTTTGGGAAAATGTTTGAGTTGTAAAACTACTATTGTACTGTCAATGAGTTTATACTTGTACAACAGTAGGCTTATGGTTGTACAACTAAAGGGTATACAGTCGTACGACTAAAGAGTGTGTAGTTGTACGATAATGTGGTGTTGCCACTAGGCTCGGCAGACCTGCTGACTGCAGTCGGCAGAGCTGCTGACTAGGCTCAGCAGAGCTGCGAGCCTAGTGGAAATCATCAAGAAGCAGTCTGCTTGAACCTCAGATACAGTCTCTCTGAACCTCAGATACCGACTGCTTGAACCTCCTAATCTATATCTTTGCCCCAGCGCAGTCGTATCCTTGTGCCAGATGAGCCGTCTCGTTACGCTTATTCAGCCGCATTATTATGCTTGCTCAGCTTATACCCACATATCATAAAGTCGTAATATTTAGGCATAAGCTTGCTCCATTAATTTTTTGTTTCGTTTCCAATACTTTTGAACGATGCTGATTTCTATATCATCCATATTGGTTTCTGTTACTTCACCCTCGCTTGTCATTACAAGAGCATGATATGGGGAGTGTAGATACACTACACGTATAAGGCCTTCTTCGGTTTTCGAAAATGCATATCCGCAAACTATCATCATGGCTTTTTCTGCTACGGCTTTAATTTCTTCTTCCTTCATGATAATCTATTTTTACTGACTTGATTGGAGAGTAAAGCTTCTGATGAAAGATTCTTGTTGTCCATATTTACCTCCTTATTTTAATGATTCACTTATCCTTCTGTTGCAAAAAAATACTTTTATTATGCTTGATAATAAATAGTATCTTCTGCATTTGACGGTTTGTATATGCCAGCATCTGCGAATAGTCCTTCAAAGCATAAATCTTCGTCTAATTCAGGCCAATGGATACCATATCTGCTCAATACGAAAGCCTTACGCTGGGCAGGTGTGGCGTTAGCAAGACGGCTCCAACGGCTGAAAGGATAGTTAGCCTTCCAGCCATTTGGGTTTCTGCCCAAATATGGGCATCGTCAACCCAAACGCGATTTACTCTATATTGCTCCATAATATCTTATTCCGTCTTTAGTGATAAAGGTATAGTCTAATGACTCTTCCTCATCAATTTCATAGGGGTTTAGAGAATCTGATACCATAGTTTTTCTCTACATCTTTCAGGTCTCTTCCATTTTGTACACAATCACGTATCTCTTTCTTAATCTTAATAAGTTTCAGAAAGAAGTTTTCATTTTTCTTTTTGTCCATATTCTACCTCTTACCCGTTGGCGGAATTAATTTAGCGCATACTTAACCCTGCCAATCGGTCTGTTGTTTACATAATTAATATATTGCAAGACTGTAAATGCGCTAATTTTCCCGATGATTCGGGTAAACAGTCCTGGTGTTTGCTTAGCATAGTTTCGGAAGAGCATGAAGTGATCACAAAGTTGAGAGAAATTTGTCTCGATTCTCTTCCTCGCCTTAGCATAAGGCTTAAATGTTGGTCGCCAATTCTTCATGTTCAAGCGATATGGAACTTCCAACTTGATGCCTACAGAAGAAAACAAGTCTTGCTGTAGTTCCGCACTGAGGTAAGCACGATCGCCAAGGATGCAACAGTCATAGAATTGAAACTTTACATCTTTAAGAAAATGAATGTCATGAACATTAGCTGGACTCAGGTCATACGAGTGTATAACTCCACTTAACCCACAGACAGCGTGGAGCTTATACCCAAAGTAGTATATCTTCTGAGTAGCGCAATAGCCAAATGCAGGAGAGTTTGTTACGTCTGTTCCTTTCATCTTGCAACGCAAGCCTCTGGACAAGCGACACACCTCTATTGGTTTGGAATCTATGCAGAAATATTCTTCTGCACCATCCATCTTTGACGCTATGCGCTTACGAATCTTCTCACATAGTTCCGCAGTGAACTTTCGCCTGTCATTGAACTGGCGTCGAGAAATCAGATTTGGCATATCTGCCTTATACTCCTTCAGCCTATCGAACAAGTTGTTTTCACTGTCGATGCTAAGATGCTCGGCTGTCAAGCTCAAAGCAACAACTTCGAGGTCTGAAAAACGTGGTACGACTCCAGGGCGAGGAATATTTCCTAGCTCATTAACTAAATTTTTGGAGAAATCCTTGCATATCTCAAGAATTTTTACGAAATTTGCATACAAGTTGTGCATAGCGTGAAATATATAACTTTATAATTGGACACTACAAAGTTACTAAAAATCAACGAGATGCACAACTTTTTCTCCATAAAAATATACTAATTTTCAGGCGTTTTTTTAATTCCGCCAACAGGTTACCTCTTTATATTATGGGTTTGGATAATCTTGATTGATTTCTCTTGGGAGGAAATAACCCTTGATGCAATTAGGATTGCAGACACAAATCTGAATATGATTCTTTTCTCTGAATCCTGCATTAGGATAAAGCTTCTGTCCTTCCCAAAATACTCCTTTTACTGAATCGTATGGATGGGCATTGGCATCCTGATTGTATGTTAAAGCAGTTTGTACAACTGCACAATCCAATTTTCTAATCAATAAATCTGTAGAATTTCCGATAGATGTATTCTTCGGTAATTCAATCCCTGATTCTTTATAAACAGTAACCATAGACTCATAAGCAGCCTTTAATTCCTGAAGATATGTGCTATCTGTTAAGTCAAAACAATACCCCAAGTCTATAATTGCACCAACAACTGCAGGCTCTTTGATTTGTGAGTTCTTTCTTTTGGCTAAATCTTTAGCCCATTGCCAAGCTCGTTCCTCATTATTTTCCCAAAAATAGATGCCGTTTCCTAACCAGTCATAGTCATTAGTGCTGGAAAGAAGATCGGTCTTTCCAGCAACTACGGCATCAACAACAGATTTGTCGCAGCCATGAAATCCTATTACTAGGTTGGAGCGCCTTGAATATAAGGACTTATCCATACCTTTATCTCAAATGTGGTGCAACTTCACCATTAGGTAAAAGAATTCCTGCCCTAATTAAAAAGGCGCGTGCTGCTTCTTTACTGGCAGTAGAAGCCTTTCTTGCTGCCTCTAATCTTTCTTGTCTTTTGCTATCAAATAAATCCATATTCTACCTCCTTATTTTAATAATTCAACTTTCGTGCTGCAAAGATACGCTTTTCTTCTGAAAGATGCAAGGAATTATTGAAAAATGTTTGAGAATGAGGGAAATAAACAGAAAAAGGTGTGTCCCGCTTGCCCGATATGTTGGGCAAGAAGGATACACCTTATTATATATATATTGTATGACGTATCTCTTGAAAAGACCTATGCATCATTTTTCTTATAAAGACCTATTGCATCACTTTCTTTCCATCCTTGATGACGATACCGTGATAGCTGGAATCAACCTGCTGACCATTGATGTTGAATGTCTTGGTAGAACGATACTTGGCTGGAATAGCATGTATAGGAGTAATGCCGGTAGTGGTCCAGGAATCATCCGCAATGCCCTCGCCTACAGAAGCCAGTTTGCCATCAGCTATGGTAAGCATATAACTGTTGGCAGTTCCCTCTGGAGTACGAATCAGACGCCAGTCAGTATCCTTGTCACACTTAGAGGCTACATACACTCTGTAATCACCATCCTTCAAGGTAGAAGGCAATTTCAGCACACCTCCAACTTTCACAGCATCACTACCGCTATTCACATAATAATAGGTAATCGCATTAACTACATGAGCTGATTGAATTACATTCTTTACACCATCAGAAGATTCCAGAATCACAGCGATATCACCAGAGATGTTATCACCCGTCTGATTATAGATCTTACCCGGCTGCACATTCAGCAAGGAAGCCACCTTGCTGGCTTTCAATCCTTCATCAGCATAAAAACGGGATTCATATTGAAGACAGGAAGCAGGCGAAATGCCTATCAGCATATCCTGACCTTCGCTGAACTGAAATCCTGTAGGATTCAGGAGAGCTATGTCGAAGTATCCATTTCCGCCTTTTGGTCCCCATCCCCAGTTGATGTGAACCATGCCCTGCTTGTCATATCCATCAAGCACGAAGGCATGACCGCCATTTCTTTCATCATCACCCGTATAATAGATAGGACGGTTCTGATTCAATTCCGTATAGATATACTTCATCCATTCGGCAGCCGAATAGAAAGAACGGTTCAGCCAGTTGATATTCTCATTATAGCAGAAGTAATTGATCAAACCATAACGCGCTTCCCTTGACATGGCACCAGAACCAGACTCTGTATATTGCATATCTACGGAAACACCTACAGCAGCCATCAGGGTTGCCACGGCTTTTCCCTGCTCCTCCGTATAATCTTTATGGCTTGCATAATCCTCCAGCATATTTTCCCAGTCGAAAGTGGTGTTTGCGAAATCACAACTCAGCAATCTACCATCTCCCACGGCTGGTGTAAAGCTATACTGATGGCTGCCCTTTCCCCTTACAGGATACTTGTGATAATACATGATTTGCGATAACGCCGTAGCTACGCATCCCGAAGGATAAGCCTTGTTTTTAGAATTGGTAGGACAAAGATTATTGAATGGTTTGTCCTGCGCCCAGAACGTCTTGCAGAGAGGTTCTACCGCTTCCTTGAAATCGCCCGAAGGAATCACCAAAGCTCTTGTTACGGCAGAGCCTTTCTGCAAATCAGCCTTCATGGATTCAGATGCAGCACGAAGATACCATGCCAGAGAACTATTGGCAGAAGCATCGAAAGGAGAGTCTGCATAACCGATCACGGCATCGAAAGCATCATCATTGCTTACTACTACAAAGCGGCTATCGTCTCCCAATACTGTATAGGTATCTGAAGCCTGCAAGAGCCTGAGCGTAAGTTCTGCCTTACCACGAGTCTGTGACTGCATAGTCAATACCGAAGAAGCAATGGCTTGCTTCTCATCCATCGTTCTCTCCTTAGCCTCAACACCGCAGAGAAAGAGAGACGCTACTAAAGCTAAAGTAAAATATCTTTTCATAGGCAAAAAAATGAAAAAAGCCAGATGGGTACTGTCCCATCCGGCTTTCTTGTTATATTAAATTAAAGAGCTGGCTTCTCGTCAAATACAAAGACATCGTCAAATGTTCCGAAAGAACCGGTATTAGGTATGAAATTATACATAGCCATAGTTACCACGCCAGTTTCTGGAACATAAGTACCAGCAACACCAGAACCAGAGCCATCAGCTGCAGCATCATTTTCGGCGTTACCGATAACATAAACTGCGCCATATTTTGGATTATTCCAAGCAGGCTGTGGAGCTACGATTACATTATTGTCCTTATCGATAGAGAATACTATATCATACTCATATCCGTTCGCAGGATCAGCAGGAACCATAAACTTACCAGCACCAATCTTATAGCAAGGAGTCTGGATTTCGAAACCAAGACCTGAAGCTACGTATGTACCACTGTAAGCCAGATAACGTGTGATGCTATAATCGAGCACGGTTGCAGCATAGTAATACTTCTCTGCATCGGTGATGGCAATACGGGTATTCTCTGATGTACCTGCTGCGATATTGAAGTTAACCTTTACCTCAGCAGTACCCTGACCTGCAGCAAATGATACAGTTGCAGGAACAGTAAACTTATCATTGCTACTAGACAGACCTACAGTCTGAGCCTCAGTAGAATCAATACGAGACACCTTGAATGTAAAGCTCTGCTCTGCCTCTGGCAAGAAAGATTTAGCTGTAGAGCCTTCACTTACCAGGAAAGCATTACCACCCAACTCTGTCTTAGAAGTTGGAGTATATTCATATTCATCTGTACAAGAGCTCAAACCGAGGGTAAGAACACCGAGCAGTGCTATAAATGTATATTTAAAAAACTTGTTCATAACTTTTTTAATCTTTTATATAACGATTCGTGTTATTACTCTGTCCAAAGTGGATACTTGCCAGATGGGTCTGGGTTGTTCCATCCCTTAAGAGCTGTATTGTTCTCTGCCTCTGTACGATAGAAAAGGAAGTTGGTTGTAGCAGGGCGGCCATTTGTATTGATGCGAGCACCTACAGAATGGTTTGTGCCATGATAACCACGAGTCAAAGAGTAGTTCAAACGCTTCATATCGAAGAATGTGATACCCTCACCCCAAAGGTCGATACACTTCTGGAAGTAGATTTCCTTGATGATATCCTCCTTGCTTGTTGCCTTGCAAGTATATTTAGGGTCACGAGTCTTCATGAACAACTCCAAGAGTTCCTTACCCTTTGCTGCATCCTGCTGTGCAGCTGCCTCCATGCGGATGTAGTACATCTCCTCAACACGCATTACAGGGAATGCTGTAGCAGCTGCAACAGATAGAGCATCCATCTCACCCTGGTTAGGACGGAACTTGACAGATGCCATAGGAGGCATTGAAGCACCATAAGTCTTATTGACAAATGAAACCTTGTTTGCGATTGGAGAACCCGCTGGTGCTACCCACTCCAACTTACGGAAGTCGGTATCATTCAGACGATTATAAGCCAATGTATCAATTCTGATATAGTCACGAGTACTTGCACCGCAATAACCGAAGGTCTGCTCGTTACACATAAATGATATCCAGTTGATGATACCTGTAGAAACTACAACATCCTCTGATGTCTGCTGAGAACCCCACATGAAGTCTGCCAGGTTGTTGAAACCTGTAGTGGTGTTCAGGCACTGAGCCTGAGTCATAGGCTGTACAGAAGAAGTCTTGATAGCGTTCTCTGCTGCAGCCTGAGCCTTAGCATAATCGCCTTCCCACATATAGAGACGAGCCTCCAGACCATATACGCAGTCCAAGTGAGGCAAAGTCTTCTCTGTCTTTGTGAGCTTACCGATATTCTGCTCAGCATACTCCAAATCCTCCTTGATGAATTTGATCAAGTCCTCCTTCTTAACACGAGGATTGTTACGTGCATCAGCCTCAGCCATACCCTCCTTCACGATAGGCACAGTCAAGCCAGTAACATCATTACCATCGGCATTTACACCCTTTGTAACATCTGTTGGCAAGTACTCGTACATACGACCGAGGTCGAGATAAGCGAGCGCACGGAAAGCCTTGGCAGCAGCAATGTAACCCTTCTGCTCATCAGTAGCAGTCTCCTCATTGATAGTAGAGAGAACGTTATTGGCTGTCTGGATGAACTTGTAGTAGTATGTCCAGACGAAGTTAGAACGGGCTGCATCCTGGTTGATACCCTCATTCTCTGCCCATGGAGCGAACCAGTCGTAATCAGAGCCTGGTGTTACGAAAGGCTCTGTCAATGTGGCACGGATACGGATCATTGATCCGTAACCGAAGTTGAAGTGGTAGTTGTTTGGCGTATAGAATGTCTTGTTCAAGTTGTTGAAGAACGCTGGCATTGCCATCACCAATCCTTCTACGGCTGCAGCAGACTGGCTAACCTGCTCAGATGTTGCAATATCGGTAGGCTGGGTCTCGTCGATACATCCAGTGAATGTAGTAAGACTTGCAAAGGCCAAACCTACACCTAAGATTGAATTCTTTATCTTAATCATAATTGTATTCCTATATTATATAAGTTAGAATGTAAGTGTGATACCACCAGTGATGGTACGTACGCCTGGATAGTAAGAAGCGTTGGCAGCTGTCAAGCTGGTACGTGGGTCGAGACCCTGACGCTTTGACCATACCCATACGTTGTTAGCCTGAGCGTAGATGCGCAAGTTGCTCAAGTTGAGCTTGCTGATCCATGCCTTAGGGAATGTATAACCCAAGTTGATGTTCTGGAGACTCAGGTAAGAAGCGTTTGTCAAGAAACGGTCTGACTGAGAAGCCATGTATGAATCACCATACTGCAGACGTGGGATATTGCTGTTCTTGTTCTCAGGAGTCCAAGCCTTCAGGATATCCTCGTGGAGAGCCATACCACGCATAGACTTACCGCTTGCGTTCATCGCACTAGCATAGTCGTTATCGTAAATCTGACCGCCAATCTGATACATGAAATCTACAGAGAAGTCGAAGCCCTTGTAGGATACGCTTGTTCCGAAACCACCAAATACGTCTGCCAAAGCTGTACCACACAAGTAGTAATCAGACTCTGAAGAGTTCTTGGTTGTGGTCAGACCGGTAACATTACCGTTCTCATCCTTCACATTCTTGTAATAGAGAGCCTCACCAGTCTCATGATCTACACCAGCATACTTGTGGAGGTAGTAAGTGTACATAGGCTCACCCTCACCGATGAAGTAACCACCGTTAGTATAACCCTGAACACCATCAACTGTCAAAGTCTTCTTTGCATCTGGCAAATAGCTTACGTAGTTGTGGTTGTAAGTGATATTCATATTGGCACTCCAAACAAAGTCTCTTGTACGGATGATGTCACCGTTCAAGGTCAACTCAAGACCATTGTTGATCATATCACCCACGTTGTCATAGTAACCGGTATAACCGAATGACTGTGGCAATGAGAAGTTGAAGAGCATATCTGTAGTCTTACGAGAATAGAACTCGAAAGTACCGTTCAGGCGATTCTTGAACAATCCGAAGTCAACACCTACGTTGAACTCACCAGTTGTCTCCCAGGTAATCTTTCTGTTACCATAACGGCCTACAGGAACCAGAGATACAGAACCATTAGAGTTCACGATATCGTAGTTGGTAGTATAGTGATAGTAACCCAAAGAAAGACTCTCGATATTGTCGTTACCTACCTGACCATAGCTTACCTTCAGTTTCAAATCATCTACCCAATCTACATTGAAGAACTTCTCCTTGTTGATGACCCAAGAAGCACCCAAAGAATAGAAGGTACCCCAACGGTTCTCCTTTGCGAAGCGTGAAGAAGCATCGCGACGGAGAGATGCATCGAAGAAATAGCGGTCATTGTAGTCGTACTGTACACGACCGAAGTAACCCTCGTTGTTATACTCACGGGTATAGGAGTTAGTATTGTTCAACAGCACAGCACCAGCCAACTCATCGTTAGAAGGGCTATACTGATTGCTCTTGCTACCATAGAGGTAAGCATAACTCTGGTTGTAGTACTCATGACCGAGCATCAAAGCTACAGAGTGCTCACCGAACTCATGAGCCCAGTTCAAACGCTGCTGCAGGTTATAGTTGAAGTATCTTTCATGATTCTTGTAAACCATACCATTAGATGATGCATACTGACCGAAGTAAGGGTTGGTTGTTCTTGTTGTACGATACTCATCAACATAAGCATTGTTGATAGATGTGAAGGTGACATCCAAAGGCAAGCGAACCTCAACGGTACCCTGCATGTTGAAGTTGTTTCCTTCTACCTTATACTTGTCAAGCTGATTAGCAGCAAGAGGGTTAGACTGTGCAACATAAGCACGCTTCTGACCATTGATAGAAGCATCACCATAGTCATACAACTTTGTACCACTAGCCTCGTGCATCATGATGTTGCCCTGAGCGTCGCGGATATAAAGAGGATAGATAGGAGCCATTGCTACGAATGCGAACACGTTGCCAGATGAACTAGATGAACCCTCATCACCCACACCTGACTGATTGTTGGCATAGTGAGCGAAGTTGACATTAGCACCAACCTTCAACCAATCCTTGATTTTGTACTCTGACTTCAAACGAGCAGAATAACGCTCGAAACCAGAACCGAGGTAATACCCTCATTGTTCAAGTAGTTGAAAGAGAGCATGAAGTTACCCTTCTCATTAGCACCCTGTGCAGAGATGTTATACTCCTGGCGGAGGCTGTTACGGAACATGGCATCTACCCAATCATCAGCTGTAACATAATACTGCTGACCATTGTTAGATACTACGCGACCCATAGTAGCATTAGGGTTCAACTTACCGTTGGTGCCAATCAGCACCTCACCTGCAGGAGCCTGGAATACGCTCATACCCAAACCGAAAGCATTGTCTGCAGTCAGGTTCTTGTTAGCCCAAAGGTTTGCATTATTTGCATCATACTTCAAAGTATTCAAAGCATAATTGTTCAAAGCAGTGTACCAAGTCTCGTAGTAACCAGCAGCATTGTTGATATACTTGTAATCTGGCACTGCGCGAGAGTTAGAACCCCACTTAGCATCGAATGTAATAGAAGAAGAACCTGTCTTACCTGTCTTGGTTGTAATCATCACAACACCATTGGCACCACGTGCACCATAAAGTGCAGAAGAAGCTGCATCCTTCAATACGGTAAGGCTCTCAACATCGTCTGGGTTGATAGTATTCATATCACCGTCATAAGGCACACCATCAACAACAATCAATGGGTCTGTACTAGCATTGATAGTACCGATACCACGAATACGAATCTTTGAGCTCTCGCCTGGACGACCAGAAACCTGAGTCATCTGTACACCGGCAACCTTACCCTTCAAAGACTCAACTGGGTTAGAAACCTGAGCCTTACCAATTTCGCCAGCACCTACTACCGCAGCAGATCCTGTGAAAGCTGAACGCTTCTGAGTACCGAGGCTACGACCATCACCTCATCAAGGCTATGCTCGTCTGGATCAAGAACAATCTTCATGTTATTACCTGCCTTAACATGAGCAGGATTCATACCGATGTATGTGATTTCCAGCTTAGCTCCGGCAGGAGCGTTCAATGAGAAGTTACCATCAATGTCGGTAACTGTACCTGTGTTAGTGCCTGCAACCTTGATAGAAGCACCGATAACTGGGCTTCCGTCCTCAGAAGAGTCACGTGACCAGAGATTTGACTTTGTGCAAAAGCCATGCTCGTGCTAAGAGCAAGACCTGCAACTACTGTCATGAGTCTTTTTTCCATAAATCTCTCTCGTTTAATTAATCTAATTTCCGCAACACTATAATTTAATATTTTTTATAAGCACCTGAGCAACAAAAAAGTTGCTCAGGATTTTGCCATGTCA
>ENA-OQHV01000032-OQHV01000032.1-human-gut-metagenome-genome-assembly--contig:-NODE-32-length-24759-cov-2.253329_pt1 | contig 24759 bp, 18 predicted proteins | sample MGYA00242641_ERZ504732 | MGnify/ENA primary metagenome ERZ504732 (study PRJEB26092, sample SAMD00036222) | human gut metagenome | host: Homo sapiens | study: EMG produced TPA metagenomics assembly of...
TTTCGTCACCGATTTCACGCTCCGGAATGGTACAGAAATTGATACGGCTTATCGGACCGTCTGTCAAAACTTTTGAGAAGTAGCGTTGCCCTTTCTGAATGGTGGTAGATGCATTCCAGTTGAACCTTATCGTTACCCTTTCTGTCACACTTTGAACGCCCACGCGCTGTTGGCCAAAGAGGTTGAAGGGGTCAAAGGCGAGACACATGATGCGGAACTGCTGGTTGCCGCTGCCCCGGAGTGCATCAAACTGATCCAGCTCGTTAAGCGAAGTATAAAGGAAACGCCCCTGCGCCTCTGCGGTTCGCATCACGAATGCCGGACTGGTCATATCAGCATCAATCTCCTGGATAACAAGATTATCCGGTCGTTTGCGCTTATCCTTATTGGCACCCTTGCGCGTCACCTCCTCCTTCCATTCCTTCTCACGTTTCAGATTCTCCGCATCCCGCTTTCTGATATCCTCCATAATATATCTAATCGGCTTATCCACAGACGATTTACCAGCACCCGTACCAGCCAGCAAGCACGTAGACAATGTAGCCTCATGCACTACATTATCAATATATCGGAAGCTCGTCTGCCAGAGATGCGTAGCCAACGGTGGAAAGATAGCGTGCGCCACAGCCGGCTTATAAACCTCCGGTGTCCGAGATATCAGCAGTTCCACCAGTTTCGGCAGTTTCTCCGGCATCGCTGGCGGTTCCGGATAATCCTCCTCGCTACTTTGAACTTGGAGATTTGAACTTTGAACTGTATAATTACCATCTGCATTTGAATTTTTCACTCTTCGTTCTTCACTCTTCACTTCATTCGCCTTCTGCTCCGCCAGCGCATTCACCCTTATCACATCCCTCGACATCGGCTTGCAGCTGTCAGCATATTTCGCATAGAAATCATGTATCAGCTGATGGCAGTCATCCTCCTGATAGTAGCTCGGCATTTTCGTCCTCACCACCTTCATCAGTTCCTCCTCACTCATCACCCTCGAAGCGCCTGCGCTCATGATAGCGAGGAGCGAAGAGTGCCGAGACCCAACGGTATCAATCGCCATCCCCTCAAGCCCAGCCGACTGCACGAACAGATCAAAGGCTATCAGATTCTTCTCGCTGGCCTCTCCCAGTTCACCAGAGCCATGATTGCCCGAAAGTCTATTGTTTTGAACTTTGTCATTACTATTGCTATTAACTGTAAACTGTAAACTATTAACTTTTGCATCCCCTCTTCCGTCTACGGTCAACCCACGGTCCAGAAAAGCCTTTCTGCGAGCCTGTATTTCGCTCTCCGGCAGCACCGCGCACCACATTTTAGACCGGTAGATTTCCGAGTCCTTATCCGTCAGGAAAATCATCCTTTCAGGTGTGATGCAGCTCTCATCATAAGGCACACCCAGCGCCTCACAATACGCCTTCTGCGTCTCCTCGATGGTCATCCCAACCGGCATTCTAATCCCGATATGCAGCTTCTTGCGAGCGCTATAACAGAGATGCAGCAAACTCCCATTCCAGATACCCGAAGAGCAGTTCAGCTCGCGCGCCTTCTCAATCGCCTTCTCCACATACTCCTTATCATCCACATCGATAATCGTCTGGAAGAGAAAGCTTTCCGGCAAGGCAGCCTCCTGTCTGCGCACATTATTCTTGAACATGCCGTAGTGCGGACAGAAGAAAGGCAGTTCGCTCTTCAGCCTCTCCTGCGCCTTCTTCACCGCCTGCGCATCGTTTAAATCCACTCCGTCAATCGGCAATTCACCCCGAATCTGCTGAATCATCTTTTTAACGGCAGCCGATTCAATCACCTTATCATAAGTATCGATATTGTAAGAAAAAACTTTTCCCTTATTTCCCTTACTATAAGGATTGATTGCCACTACATGTACTATCTCCATTTTACCTCCATATTTTTTATTAATCGAACACTTCGCTGTTAATCATGATATACCCTGATCCATAACTTACATTGATAGGCAGAATCAGCGAGTTATCAGAAATCTCGTCAACCCCGTTCGCCTCGAAGAGCGAAGCATTCTCGGCATCATTCAGTCTGCTCTTGACGAACCCTATTACCCATTTTGCCGCAATCTTCTCGGCAGCAACACGCCTGTCAACAAGGTCCTTCACCAGCTGTTCATCGCAGAAGTTAAGATCCGCATTCACGTTCTCAGCCTCCGCTTCTTCCTTCCCCATTTCCTGGTTCTCGAAGAAGAGGTTATACTTGATTTTCATATCCTTCATCATCATGATGTTCAGATTTTTCAGTTCCCCCTCCGAGTCAGCAATCGTCTCATAGAGTTTCTGAACCGACTTCTTGAAGATGTTCTTCACGTCCATCAGGCAGTAATAGATTTTGCCTCCAATCACCACCACCCTCAGTTTTCCGTACTGCGGATGAGTAAAATAAAAAGGTTTCATTGCTTTCATTTTCAATATTCCTTTTTTTAAAGTTGGGCGCTCCCACAACGGTTGATGTGCCTATACACAAAAGCCCCCGAAACCCAGACCATATCGGTTCTGAATTCCGGGGGCAAAAGTACAACAAGATGCTGAAACCTACCTGGTACGTACCTGGTACGCGTACCAGGTACGAATTAATTTATGAAACGTCATTCACGTTATATAACAGACTAACTAACAGATATTTATCGATTTTGCAGTTTCTCCGATAAATCCAGACATCTGTTGCTGCTCCATCCCTTTATTAAAGGCAGAGCGAAGATTCTCCTTGTCAATATTCCAAAAGGTACCGAACACCACCCATACATTCTGTATGCCGAGTTTGGTAGAAATCTGGGACGCAAGAACTGCAGTTTTAGCTACAGAGAGTCCCTTAGGCTGGAAATGCTCATCAAGAAAGCCATGTATCGCCAAACTGGAGAGCACCATTAACCCCTGAGGATTAGCAAGAGATTCTGGCAGCGGTCGGAATTTCTCTTCTGCCTTTGCCTTTTCTTCCTTCTTCTTAGATCCATCACCATAATTTTCAATATACGTTGCATTATCGTGCAATTCGATTGTTCTATTATCACTCATGATTATTATGCTTTTAGATTCTATATAATTTTCAATAAACTCACTGTCCAGACTTAAATAGACATCTGTTATGAAAATACACAGAGACTTTATCCTCGACAGATTGCGCTTGATTCGCGTACTTAAGTTTTTCTTCATATTGTATTCTTATTGTAGTTGTTTAAATTTTCTTGCCTCATTATAGCAGAGTATGATTGTTTGCGCTAACAATTTATGAGGGCGTAAGCAGCTGGAGTGCTGGTGATCGTCTCTTATCGTGAGACGTGGGACCGATTCTACATCTTTTTCCTTTTGTTGAAAATTTAAGTTAATAATATGACCAAAAGATGCGTTTTCAGTATCTAAGGCCGGTTAATACTATCTTCCTCCTATTTTTCGAGATGCAAATATATAAAAAATATTAATATACTCACAAATTAAACTTGATATTAACACGATTTTAACACAATTAGTAATAGAAAATAAGTTTAAGTATAAGTTATACACAAAATCATCATCAGAAGCCCATAAATAAAAAGGGCACGGAGATAAACTCCATCACACCAACACTTACGAATCCTATAGGCTGTTATGCCTGATAATTATACCTAACAAAATGTATGAAGAAATTCTATTTGATATCCATACCACTGACATGAAGACCAGGACCACCACCGGCTGTATAACCACGGCGTAGGATTGCTAAGAAGGTTATCGTGTTCTCTCCACACCCAGACGATGATGTTATCTCTATGGGAGGAACCATCCGCCGTGGTGAGGCTCGTACCGCTTGTACCTATAATGAAATTCCGCTTGACCATGTCCACTTCCTCGAAAATGTTGTGTACTTCACAAAGTCATCCACTTGGTAAGTGTCATGCGTGACTTCTTCACCTTGTCCCAATCCACAAGACCCTCTCTCTGGATGTCAAGATAGAGGCTGATGTTGCCACCTGCTATCTTCTTCTCTCGGATGCGCACAGGCTCCTTCAAACGGATTTCTTTCTTCTTTCGTCCCATTTTATTTCCTTTCATTTCCGATGGTTAGACCTGCTTGGGATAATTGGTGGATACTGGCAGCTATCGACGAAGAGAAGAAAGCGGGTGCAGAATGGTCCTTTCTTGGGTAATGATGAGCGCCTGTTCTGGCAGAGAGCCGAAGACCGTAACCGTGCTACTGCATCGCTCTACGACCAGTTGGGTCTGGCATGCTATGAGGCCATGGAGGCTTTCGTGGAGTACAAACCATTGTAATACCTTATTAATATATTTAAATCATGGCAAAGTTCAATCGTTTATTAGGCTCGTTTGTAGCCTGTGCGGCGATGCTGGGTGGTATCTCTACTCCGGCATCTGCTGCCGATATTAATATTATCCCGATACCGGTGAAGACTCAGGTACAGAAAGGGGAGTTCGTATTGCCACAGAAGGTGGTAATCGCTTACCAGACGGCTGAAGGCAGAAATATCGCCCAGTACATGGCAGACAAACTGAAGGCTTCTACAGGTTATGAGGTAACGGTAGGTGGAAAGAAGGGGAATATCTCTATACAGATTTCTCCTTCGCTGAAAATTGCCGAGGAAGGTTATCGCCTTACCGTAACCGCCAAGGGGGTTGTTATCAAGGCGAAGACCGCCAAGGGCGCCTTCTACGGTATGCAGAGTTTCATGCAGTTACTCCCTGCCCAGATAGAGAGCGCAACCCGGGTGGATGGAGTGAAATGGGTAGCACAATGCTGTGATATCCAAGATGCTCCACGCTTCGGCTACCGTGGATTCCATCTCGATCCATGCCGCCATTTCATTTCTGTCGAGAATGTGAAGAAGCAACTGGACCTGATGTCTATGTTCAAGGTGAACACCATGCACTTCCATCTGACGGAAGACCAGGGCTGGCGTATCGAAATCAAGAAATATCCTAAACTTACTTCTGTGGGCAGTATCCGTACCGAGGGCGATGGCTCTTTTTATGGCGGTTTCTATACCCAGGAGCAGATTAAGGAAATAGTGGATTATGCTGCCAAGCGCTATATTACCGTGATTCCGGAAATCGACCTTCCTGGTCACATGATGGCAGCTATCTCTGCTTATCCTTATCTTTCATGCAAAGGTGAGCAGTGGTCGTTGAGAACAGTTTGGGGTGTAGAGGATATCGTGATGTGCCCGGGCAAGGAAGATATGTTCCGCTTCCTGGATGACATCTTTAGTGAGATTGTTCCTCTCTTCCCAGGTAAGTACTTCCATATCGGTGGCGACGAGTGTCCGAAGACCAGTTGGAAAAACTGCCCTGCCTGTCAGAAGCGTATTCAGACAGAGGGCTTGCAGGCTGAAGGAAAGCATTCGGCTGAGGAAAGACTGCAGAGCTACGTTATCAAGCGCATAGAGAAAATGCTGGAGAAGCGTGGCAGAAAGATTATCGGATGGGACGAGATTCTGGAAGGCGGATTGAGTGAGAATGCTACCGTGATGTCATGGCGTGGAACGGAAGGAGGTATCGAGGCTGCCATGCAGAAGCATGATGTCATCATGACGCCGGGCAGCGACGGTATGTATCTCGACTGGTATCAGGGCGACAGCAAGGTGGAGCCTGTAACCATTCCTAGTCCTCCTAGATATCTGGCTTCTACCTATAATTATAATCCGGTACCTGATACCATCAAGGCATTAGGACTGGCTCATCATATCCTGGGCGTTCAGTGTAACAACTGGTCGGAATATATGTATTCCAATGCCAAGATGGAGTATATGATGTATCCTCGTGCCATTGCTCTCTCTGAGATTGCATGGTCGCCAGTGAGCAGGAAAAACTTCAAGGATTTCTGCCGCCGACTGGATGCAAACTGTGTTCGTCTGGACGAGCGCCATATCCGTTATCATATCCCATTGCCTGAGCAGCCTTTCGGTTCTTGCGATAAGGTTGTCATTACTGGGGATACTGCGGTAACCTTTACCACCTCGCGTCCTATGAAGATGGTTTATACATTGGATGGAAGTACACCAACTCCTTCTTCTTCGGCTTATGCAGAGCCTATCAGGGTGAGTGGAAACACCATTATCAAGATAGCAACCATATTGCCTTCAGGCAAGATGAGCCGTATCAGAACCATTGATGTTGAGAAGCAGACTTATGCTCCTGCTGTTAAGGTGGAGGACGCAAAACCTGGGTTGCAGATGAAGCGCATTAAGGGCAACTATCTGAAGGTTGACCAGCTGGAATGGGCTGATGCTGCCTGGGAGTGTGCAAACATCGAGGGCTTGGAGCAGATGAAGATTCAGCAGAAGGATGATGCTGCTACCTTGCGCGGTGCCAATAATTATGCTGCCATCGCTGAGGGCTACATCAATATTCCGGAGGATGGTGTCTATTATCTCTCTTCCCGTCTGGAGCAGGTTTGGATTGATAACAAACTCATGATCAGCAACGAGGGGGATGTGAAGGCTGGTACCAATCATGATACTTCTGTAGCATTGGCTAAGGGATTGCATCCTTTCAAGGTGGTTTTCCTCAGCAATATCGTTGGCGGCTGGCCTCATGGTGGAGCAGTCTCGGCATTGAAATGCGCAAGGACAGCGAACAGAAGTTTACACCTGTAGATAACTCTATGTTTTTCAGAAAATAATAAAACAGATATGAGCATCAGAAATATAGCAAATGTATCGCTTTGCCTCGCCTTGCTGTCTGTCGGCAATGGTGTGGCGGCTCAGAACGAGTCGCGCTGGCATAATGTGGATATCAACCAGCAGAACCGCGAACCTCGCCGTGCTGCTTTCTTCGCATACGAGACCCTTGACAAAGCACAGAGTTTTGACAAGAAGAAGTCGGCCAACTATCTTTCGATGGAAGGCATGTGGAAGTTTAACTTCGTGAAGGATCATAACAAGCGTCCAGCCAACTTCTTTGCAGCCAACTATGACGATTCGGAGTGGAAGGATTTCCCTGTACCGGGGCTGTTCGAACTGAACGGTTATGGAGATGCTACTTATAAGAATGTCGGTTATGCCTGGGCTACCCAGTTTGACCCAAATCCTCCTTATATCAGCGAACTCAACAACTATACGGGTTCTTATCGTCGTACCTTCGAACTTCCTAAGGACTGGAAGGGCAAGGATGTCTATTTCCATGTAGGTTCGGCTACCAGCAACCTGACCCTTTGGGTAAACGGCAAGTATGTGGGATATAGTGAAGACAGCAAGGTGGCTGCCGAGTTTAATATCTCCAAGTATCTGAAGCCGGGCAAGAACCTGATAGCTATGCAGGTGATGCGCTGGTGCGATGGTTCTTATTTCGAGGATCAGGACTTCTGGCGCTTTACTGGTATAGCCCGTGAGGTTTATCTCTATGCACGTCCGAAACTTCATGCTGCCGATATCCGTCTTGATGCCGGTTTGATGAATAATTATAGGGATGGTATCCTGAACTATCAGATAGCGCTGAAGGGCGGCAAGACTGATGTGACTGTAGCCTTGTGTGATAAGGATGGCAAGCAAATAGCATCGGCTACCGGAGCTCAGGGTGTAATCAAAGTACCGAGGTGAAGGCTTGGACTGCTGAGACACCTTATTTATATAAGGTATACATCTCTCTGAAGAATAAGCAGGGGGTAGCGGAGGTGATTCCGCAGAAGGTGGGCTTCCGCAATGTGGAAATCAAGAACGCCCAGTTGCTGGTGAACGGCAAGCCTGTACTGATTAAGGGTGCCAACCGGCATGAGATAGATCCGGATGGTGGATATGTGGTAAGTGTAGAGCGCATGATTCAGGATATCAGAATCATGAAACAGTTGAACATCAATGCGGTTCGTACCTGCCATTATCCTGACGATCCTCGCTGGTATGAACTCTGTGATGAATACGGACTGTATCTTACTGCTGAGGCTAACCTCGAATCTCATGGTATGGGATATGAGGAAAAATCACTCGCTAAGTTCCCTGAGTATCTCCAGACTCACATCGAGCGCAATGAAGGTAATGTGAAAAGTTTTATCAATCACCCTTCTATCATCGTATGGAGTTTGGGTAATGAGTGTGGTTACGGCATCAACTTCGAAAAGACCTATGACTGGGTGAAAGCGCTCGACAAGACCCGTCCTGTTCAGTATGAGCGTGGCGGTTATGACAGCAAGACTGATATTTACTGTCCGATGTATATCGACTACGAGGAGAGTGAGAAATATTGCAAGAGTGATGGTGTAAAACCATACATCCAGTGCGAATATGCTCATGCTATGGGTAATTCGGAAGGTGGTTTCAAGGAATATTGGGACCTCATCCGTAAGTATCCTAAGTATCAGGGTGGCTATATCTGGGACTCGTAGATCAGGGCATTCGTGACAAGAGTCCTGTCACCGGTAAGGAAATCTTTACTTATGGTGGAGATTACGGCCGCTATCCGGCAAGTGACTATAACTTCAACTGTAATGGTATCATTGCTCCAGACCGCCGTCTGAATCCTCATGCTTACGAGATTCAGTACTATCATCAGAATGTATGGATTAAGGACCTGGATGCTGTGAATGGTGCTTTCAAGGTTTACAACGAGAACTTCTTCAAGAATATCGATGACTTGAACCTGACAGCTACGGTTTATGCCAATGGTGTGAAACTGGCTACAGTTGAGATTCCTGAAACAAAGGGTATTGCTCCTCAGGCTACCAAACTGATCAAGAGTGATGAACTGAAGTATGCGGTGGCTGAGGCTGAATCGAGCATGCAAAGGAGGAGATTGTTCTTAACTTTGCTTTTGCAAGCGATGGCACACAGCCGCTGGTAGACAAGGGCCAGGTGATGGCTCGCCAGCAGTTTATCATCAGCGATTATCAGTTTGCCAAACCGGCGGTTCCTGCTGTTGCTGCTGCGCCAACCAAGAAGGGTAAGGTGCAGCGGACAAGCAGTATGGAGGTGGAGGAAACCAACTCTTATGTGAAGGTCAGCGCACAGAGAATGTCTGTTACCATAGGCAAGAAGACGGGTATGATAGATTATCTCGATGTAGATGGTGAACCGATGTTGAAGTTCCGTGAGAGTATGACTCCGGAATTCTGGCGTGCTCCTACCGATAATGACTATGGAGCATCTCTGCAGAAGGAGATGAGAGTATGGAAGAACCCGCAGATGACTCTGAAGTCTTTCGACAAAAATGTGAGTAAGGACAATGTGGTGCTGACAGCTCTCTTCGATATGCCGGAAGTGAAAGCTCTGCTGATGCTCCGCTATGACATCAGTGCTGCGGGCGAGGTGAATGTTACCCAGAAGATGACTACCGACAAGGAGGTTCAGGTTGCCGATCTGTTCAGATTCGGTCTGCAGTTGCAGATGCCTGCTACTTTCTCTAAGCTCGAGTATTATGGTAGAGGTCCTGAAGAGAACTACGTAGATCGTCATTCTTCTGCTTTTATCGGCAAGTACGAGTCTGACGTGAAGGATGAATATTATCCATATATCCGTCCGCAGGAGAGTGGTAACCATACCGATATCCGCTATTTCTCTATCTTTAATCCAACCACCGGCAAGGGGATTACCTTCGAGGGGTATGAACCTATGGAGTGCAGTGCCATCCCTTATCTGGTAGAGGATTTGGATTCTGGTATCGAGAAGACGCATGCATGGGGACAACACAGTGGTGATCTGGTGGATAAGGGACTCGTGCAGTTGCATATCCAGAAATGCCAGTATCCTTTGGGCTGCATCGACAGTTGGATGACCAAGCCTATGGAGAAGTATCGTCTCCATTATGCTGATCGTGAATTTACATTCAAAATAAAGGCAAAATAAAATTTCCGTTATAAAACTCAGATATATGCGGAAATACGGGTATAAGATTAAGTTTAAATAATAAAGTGACCCTAGTTTTAGGGTTGAAAGTTTGTTTTTAGGTTTGCCGCTTGAGGGGTCTTTGGGGCCTTTCAAGCGGCTTTTTTATTGCTTGTTTCAAAATGAAACGAATAATGCGTAATTTGCTTTCATTTTGCTCTGTATTTTAAAAAGAACTGTGCAAAATAATAACTAAACAAAAATATTAACATCAAAAAGTAAGCAATATAGTGAAATGTTAAGCAAAATGTAGTACCTTTGCACCAGAAAATAAACAAAATGTAAATTAATTAATAGGAGAGATTAACATGAAAAAGATTGAAGCAATCATCCGTAAGACTAAGTTTGAGGATGTAAAGGAAGCATTGCTTGCCGCCGACATCGAGTGGTTCTCTTACTACGATGTAAGAGGAGAGGGCAAGATGAGACAGGCTCGAATCTACCGTGGTGTCATGTATGATACCAGCAGTATCGAGCGAGTGTTGCTGAATGTTGTCGTGCGCGACAAGAACGTAGAGAAAACGATTAATGCCATCCAGGAGGCTGCCCGTACAGGCGAGATAGGTGATGGTCGAATCTTTGTAATTCCTGTCGAGGATACCGTAAGAATCCGTACAGGTGAAAGAGGCGACATCGCTCTCTATAATGCTGAGCAGGAGAAATAGTGATTAGTGTTTTATGTTTAGTGCTTAATGTTTACTTAGAGGGGTAGCATAAGCACGGCTTTGATGGCTAACATTAAACGTTTTCTTAAAATTTTATGAATCTTGTGTAGTGAGGGCGCATGCCAATTAAACATTAAACACTACACACTAAACAGTAAAAAGATTATGAGTGTACAGGATTTAGGAATTTCAGTAGATACCGTATGGATGCTCTTGGCAGCCATGTTGGTCTTTTTCATGCAGCCGGGATTTGCCCTCTGCGAGGCGGGCTTTACCCGTAGTAAAAATACAGCGAACATCTTGTTTAAGAACTTTGTCGATTTTATGATCGGTTCCGTTCTCTTCTGGTTCGTAGGTTTCGGATTTATGTTTGGTAGCGATGGCGCCGGTTTCATCGGTATGCCTAACTTCGGGGATTTGTCTTTCTATACAAATGCAGCCGGTCTTCCTACTGAAGGCTTCCTAATGTTTGAAACCGTATTCTGCGCTACTAGTGCTACCATCGTTTCAGGTGCTATGGCAGAACGTACCAAGTTCTCCATGTACTGCGTTTACTCATTCTTCATTTCATTGATTATCTATCCTGTAGAGGGTCACTGGACATGGGGTGGCGGTTGGCTTTGCAACAGCGAGGCAGGTTCGTTCATGATGAACACCTTCGGTGCAGCCTTCCATGATTTCGCAGGTTCTGCCATCGTACATAGTGTTGGTGGTGTACTTGCCTTGGTTGGTGCTATCTGCTTAGGTCCTCGTCTGGGTAAGTATCGCAACGGCAAGAGCACGGCTATCCCTGGTCACAACCTCATGGCTGCTGCCCTGGGCGTATTCATCCTCTGGTTCGGCTGGTTCGGTTTCAACCCTGGTTCTCAGCTTGCTGCTTCTGGTGAGGTTAACCGTGTTGCTATCAGTCACGTATTCCTGACAACCAACTTGGCTGCCGTTTGTGGTGGTCTCGGTACTATGTTCACCTCTTGGATTAAGTATGGCAAACCTTCGTTCTCATTGACATTGAACGGTATTCTGGCTGGTTTGGTAGCTATCACCGCTGGTTGCGACTTGGTTAGTCCATTGGGTTCTGCCATCATCGGTCTCTTGGCAGGTATCATCTTGGTATTCTCTATCGAGTTCATTGATACCAAGCTTCATATTGATGATCCTGTTGGTGCAAGTTCAGTTCATGGTGTATGCGGTATCTTCGGTACTTTGATGACTGGTCTCTTCGCCCTTGATGGTGGCGCCTTCTATGGTGGTGGCTTCGGATTCTTCGGTGCTCAGTGCTTCGGTATCCTCTGCATCGACCTTTGGGCAGCCGTAACAGGTATCATCCTCTTCTGGGGTATCAAGAAGATTGCTGGTCTCCGTGTTGATAAGCGAATCGAGGAAGAAGGTCTCGATATCTACGAGCATGGTGAGAGTTGCTACAACTAAAGATGCTTTCATATAACGAGCGAGAGAGATTTTTCAGCAGAAGTTTTGGAGAGCAGAGTTTTATTAATGCCATTGAATAATGTACGCTGCATCTCAACAATATAAATAAATCGCAATTTATTTTGTGTTGTCTTCGATTTGCAGTACCTTTGCTGCCGAAACTTTAAAAAACAAAGAAGTATCACATTAAAAAGAGAGAATATGAAGAAGATTTTTGATATAAAGAAGATGGGTGCCCTTGCACTCGGTTTGGTTGCTTTTGCTCCTGCAGCTTCTGCTCAGGATGAGGTTGAAACTACCATCGCTGCAGATGTTGTAAACCAGTATTACTGGCGTGGTCAGTCACTGGGAGAAGTCTCTTTGCAGCCAACACTCTGTATTGGTTACAAGGGCTTGTCTCTGACAGCTTGGGGAAGTGTAGGTATCTCTAAACCAGACGATACTAAGGAATTTGACCTTACCTTGGCTTATGAAACCGGTGGCTTCCATATCGGTGTAACCGATTACTGGTTCAACTCTCCTAACGAGAAGTATTTCGCCTATAAGGCACATGAAACTTCTCATGTGTTTGAGGCAAACGTAGGTTATGACTTTGGTCCAGTTGCCTTGAACTGGTACACCAACTTTGCAGGCAATGATGGATTAAATAAGGATGGTGACCGTGCTTATTCTTCATATGTTGAGGCTACAGCCCCATTCAAGTTGGGCGGTTGTGATTGGGCAGCAAGTATAGGCGCAGTTCCATTTGCAACATCTTTCTATGGTGATGCCAATGGTTTTGCAGTTACCAATGTTTCACTGAAAGCTACCAAGGATTTGAAGATTACAGATTCTTTCTCTGTTCCAGTCTTCGCTCAGGTAGCTGCTAACCCTAGCACCGAAAAAGCTTACCTGGTAGTAGGTTTTACCTTGCAGCCATAATAGGCTCTTAGGTTTTTCGATATAATCTTACGTTGGTAGGTTTAAGTTTTTATTTTAAATGCCGATAGTTCCGTCAAAGAGCTATCGGCATTTCTTTGTAGTATGCTCGGCATGAGCATTGTCTAATGGGTGCAAGTCCCTAGTAAGCCCTAATAGCGGGAATTACCTAGCCAATGGCAAGGGTGTCCATCGTGAGTTGGAATCTGAAAGAAGCCGGCGGCAAACATCTGGCCTAACGTACAGAAACTTCATACAAGGCATCTGACCGTGGATTAGATTGCTATACAAATCAAAGTCCCATAGCTATTCGGAACGGTTGGTGTAAATGAAGTGGGTATAAGATGGAAAGACAATGCCCTTATCCGAGGAGGTCTCACGGACTTGTCGAATAGCTATGTTGCGAAAGGCAAGGAGTAAAGCTAGCCGTGAGAAGTCAGCAGATGTCATAGTAGTGTGCTTTTCGATATAGCGCATGAAGGACAGAACCTATATTAAACGATAGTAATTGAAACATACCTTATGAAAGTAAGAACGCAGAAAACATTGGCAAAAGTTAATGGCTGCCCCCAAAGAGCTAGGACGGAATCCGAATGGTATGGGGGAGCGCAGACTTTCATGTGGATGTGTGAAGACAACATCGTGGAAGTACCATTCGACAAGGAGCACTTGTTGGAGCGAATCCTTAGTCCCGATAACCTGAACCAAGCCTACAAAGCGGTGGTTCGCAACAAGGGATGCGGCGGTATCGACAAGATGTCTTGTGAGGAACTCCTCCCTTGGCTCTTGGCTAACAAGGATTCTCTGATACGTTCCTTGCAGGACGGCTCATACCGTCCGAACCCAGTCCGTCGAGTAGAGATGCCGAAGGACAATGGCAAGAAGCGCCTGTTGGGCATCCCCACCGTGGTTGACCGATTGGTGCAACAAGCCATCAACCAAACCTTGACACCCATCTATGAGCGACAGTTCTCGTCACGAAGTTACGGCTTCCGCCCAAGGCGAGGATGCCACGATGCACTTAGGGGAGCGCAGAAGATAATCGACAATGGCTATATATACGTTGTCGATTTAGACTTGGAACGCTTCTTCGACACGGTGAGTCATAGCAAACTCATAGAAATCCTAAGCCGAACCATCAAGGATGGGAGGGTTGTCAGCCTTATACACAAATATCTTCGCAGCGGTGTGATAAACAAGGGCTTGTTCGAGGCAAGTGAGGAGGGAACTCCCCAAGGAGGACCGTTGAGTCCACTGCTGAGCAACATCATGCTCAACGAGCTGGACAAGGAACTCGAACGCAGAGGTCTCCCCTTTGTTCGTTATGCCGATGACTCAATGATATTTTGTAAGTCCAAGCGAGCGGCAATGCGAGTCAAGGAGTCCATCACCAAGTTCATAGAAGGTAAACTATACCTCAAGGTGAACAAGGAGAAGACGGTCGTCTCGTATGTGCGTGGTGTGAAATACCTCGGCTACTCCTTCTATGTATCCAAAGGCAAATGCCAACTGACTGTGCATCCCAAATCCAAAGCAAAGATGAAAGCCAAACTAAAGGAACTTACGAATCGGAGCAATGGATGGGGATATGAAAAATGGAAGCAAAAGCTAGAGGAATACATACGAGGATGGGTGGGGTACTATCATCTTGCAAATATGAAGCAACTGCTCCTTGAAACGGACAAATGGCTGCGCAGACGAATACGCATGTGTATATGGAAGTCTTGGAAGAGAGTCAAGACGAGGATTGCCAACCTCGTAAGGTGTGGTATAGATAAATACCAAGCCTATATGTGGGGCAACAGCCGTCTTGGGTATTGGCGTGTAGCAGACAGTCCTATTTTGAAAATGGCTATCAGCAATGATAGTCTTCGTAAGACAGGGTATGTCACGCTGATGGGTTCGTATCTCGAATGGCACCCAAAGTAGGAACCGCCGTATGCGGAACCGCACGTACGGTGGTGTGGGAGGTCGGTGAATGCGAAAGTAGGAGGTAAATGCCTCTTATGAGTAACATTTACCTCCTACCCGATTGATATGGGGGTAAGAAACTGTGTATAATGCCCTGGATGCTTTGTTGCATATCTATGAGCGTATAATATGCCCTGGATACGCTTTGTTTATCTTAAAAATGATTGTATTTTACAGATTGTAATTAAATAGTATCTTTTTCTTTTCAGTTTATCATGTATTTTAATATAATATGCGTTAATATGTTATTATTATGATAAAGTAAAGACAAAATGCTACTGTTCTTTTCTTTATTCTAACAAAAAGTTGTAATTTTGCACCCGAAACATAGCAAAAAGTAATTTTTAAACTTTGTTTTTGCTTGGTTTGCTCCTAAAAGAATGGATTGGACATGCCAAGGTGAATAAGAGAGAACAAAAGTTAAAAATAACCGTAAAAGAAAGGAAAAGATTTATGTGTGGAATCGTATCTATCTTCAATATTCAGGAGCAGACTCCTGAATTGCGACAGCAAGCGCTTCGTATGAGCCAGAAGATTCGCCATCGCGGACCAGACTGGAGTGGAATCTACTGTGGTGGTTCAGCTATCCTGGCACATGAGCGTCTGAGTATTGTAGACCCTGAAAGTGGTCGCCAACCTTTGTTTGCACCAGACAAAAAACAGGTGCTTGCCGTAAACGGTGAGATTTATAATCATCAGGACATCCGTGCTCGTTTTGCCGGCAAATACCAGTATCAGACCGGTTCCGACTGTGAGGTGATTCTTTCTCTCTATCGTGAGATGCGAGCAGATTCCGACTTTGATTCCTTAATATATAAAGGTGAGGATGCGCTCCACGCCCGTATCTCCAAGATGCTTGAAGAGCTGAACGGTATCTTTGCCTTCGCCCTTTACGATGCCGAACGTGATGAGTTTCTCATCGCCCGCGACCCTATCGGTGTTATTCCTCTTTATATTGGTTATGATAAGGATGGAAAAGTGCTGGTGGCAAGCGAGTTGAAGGCTCTGGAAGGTCAGTGCGACCACTACGAGCCATTCCTCCCGGGCCATTATTATTATAGCAAGAACCCTGGCATGAAGCGTTACTATACACGCGATTGGTTTGAGTATGCTGCCATGCAGAAAAAATATCAGATTGATGATGCCAAGAAGGCTGAAGAACAGCTGAAGGATGCTGAACCTCAGGAGAAAGCTGCGGTAAAGGAAATCCATGATGCTCTCGAAGCTTCTGTCAAACGCCAGTTGATGAGCGATGTACCTTACGGTGTCCTTCTCAGTGGTGGTCTTGATTCTTCTGTCATCTCTGCTGTAGCTGAGAAGTATTCTTCTACCCGTGTAGAGAATGGGGGAGAGACCAAGGCATATTGGCCACGTCTGCACTCCTTCGCTGTTGGTTTGAAGGGTGCGCCTGATCTGGCAAAGGCACGTTTGGTTGCCGAACACATCGGAACTGTGCATCACGAAATCAACTATACCATTCAGGAAGGTCTGGATGCTATCCGTGATGTCATCTATTTCATCGAGACCTATGATGTTACCACTGTGCGTGCATCTACCCGATGTATCTTTTAGCGAGAGTCATCCGAAGCATGGGTATCAAGATGGTGCTTTCGGGCGAGGGTGCCGACGAGGTATTCGGAGGTTATCTCTACTTCCATAAAGCACCGGATGCCAAGGCATTCCATGAGGAAACCGTACGAAAGTTGGGTAAACTCTATCTCTACGATTGTCTGAGAGCCAACAAGAGTTTGGCTGCATGGGGTATCGAGGGCCGTGTGCCTTTCCTCGACAAGGAGTTCCTGGATGTAGCGATGGGTATGAACCCGGTTTTGAAGATGTGTCCGGATAAGACCATCGAGAAAAAGGTGGTTCGTGAGGCATTTGCCGATTTGCTTCCAGAAGAAGTGGCATGGCGACAGAAGGAACAGTTCTCCGATGGTGTGGGCTATTCATGGATTGATACCCTGAAGCAGATTACCGCATCTGCCGTCAGCGATGAGCAGATGGCGCATGCTGCTGAGCGATTCCCTATCAACCCTCCACAGAATAAGGAGGAGTATTATTATCGTTCTATCTTCGCCGAGCATTTCCCAAGCGACAGCGCTGCCAAGAGCGTACCTATGTGCCTAGCGTAGCATGTTCTACAGCCGAAGCCCTTGCCTGGGATGCCTCATTCAAGAACCAGAACGACCCTAGCGGCAGAGCCGTGGCGGGAGTTCACGAACAGGCGTATAAATAAGTGAAGAGTGGAGAGTGAAGAATCACTTTGTACTTCATATTTAAGTAAGAAAAATAGTTAGAAATAACCGATATAAAACGAACAAGAAATGGAAAAAGGATTGTACAGTTCAGCCTATGAGCACGATGCGTGTGGCGTAGGTATGGTGGTGAATATCCACGGTAACAAGAGTCATGAGCTGGTCGATAACGCCTTGAAGGTACTCGAGAACATGCGTCATCGTGGTGCAGAGGGTGCCGATAACAAGACGGGTGATGGTGCCGGTATCATGCTCCAGATTCCACATGAGTTTATTCTTCTTCAGGGTATCCCAGTGCCAGAAAAAGGTAAATATGGTACGGGTCTCGTCTTCTTGCCTAAGGATGAGAAGAAACAGCAGGATATTCTCTCTATCATGATTGAGGAAATTGAACGCGAGGGATTGCAGCTGATGCATCTCCGCAATGTGCCTACTAACCCTGATTGTTTGGGTGAGGCTGCTTTGAGTAACGAACCAGCTATCAAACAGGTGTTTATCACAGGTGTTACAGATGATAAGGTGCCTGTCTTTGAGCGCACCCTCTATCTTATCCGTAAACGTATTGAGAAACGTGTCAGTGATCCTGATTTCTTTATTTGTTCGTTGTCTAATTCGAACATCGTATATAAGGGTATGTTGAGCAGCCTCCAGTTGCGCCAATATTATCCTGACTTGACCAATAATTATTTCACAAGCGGTCTGGCTCTGGTTCACTCCCGCTTCTCTACCAACACCTTCCCAACATGGAGTCTGGCTCAGCCATTCCGTCTCCTTGCCCACAATGGTGAGATTAACACCATCCGTGGTAACCGTGCCTGGATGAAGGCTCGTGAGAGTGTGTTGAGCAGCGAGGCTTTGGGCGATATCCGTGAGATTTCTCCTATCGTCCAGCCTGATATGAGTGACTCTGCCAGCCTCGACAATGTATTTGAGTTCTTCGTGATGAGCGGCCTGTCATTGCCTCATGCCATGGCTGTGATGGTGCCTGAGAGCTTCAACGACAAGAACCCTATCTCTGAGGATCTGAAGGCATTCTATGAGTACCACTCTATCCTGATGGAGCCATGGGATGGTCCTGCCGCCCTGCTCTTCAGCGATGGCCGTTATGCCGGTGGTATGCTCGATAGAAATGGTCTGCGCCCTGCACGCTATACCATCACCAAGAACGATATGATGGTAGTCGCATCTGAGGTAGGTGTGATGGATTTCGATCCTACTGAGATTGCCGAGAAGGGTCGTACGTGCAGCCGTGGTAAAATTCTCCTCATCGATACACAGGAGGGTAAAATCTACTACGATGGTGAAATCAAGGAGCGCCTGGCTGCCCAGCATCCATATCGCCAGTGGTTGAACACCAACCGTATTGAACTGGAGAAACTTCGCAGTGGTCGTAAGGTGGAAAATGGTGTGGACAACCTCACTCGCAAGGAATTGGAATTCGGTTTTGGCGAGGAAGATATCGACGGTACTATCATCCCAATGGCTACCAAGGGTCAGGAACCTACTGCTTCTATGGGTAATGATACTCCGCTTGCTGTGCTTTCCGACCAGCCACAGATTTTCTTCAACTACTTCCGTCAGCAGTTTGCTCAGGTTACCAACCCTGCTATCGATTCTATCCGTGAGAACCTCGTGATGAGTCTTACCGAGTATATCGGCCGTGTAGGTTCCGGCATTCTGAACCCAGACGAGAGCAACTGCAAGATGGTTCGTCTGCCACATCCTATCCTGACCAATACCCAGCTGGATATCCTTCAGAATATCCGCTACAAGGGATTTAATACAGTAAAACTCCACATGCTCTTCGAAACCGCCAAGGGCGAAGAAGGACTGCACGAGGCTTTGGATGAACTCTGCAAGCAGGCTGCCCAGAGCGTGGATGATGGCTACAACTACATCATCTTGAGCGACCGTGGCGTGGATGAAACTCATGCCGCCATTCCATCTCTGCTTGCCGTGAGTGCCGTACATCATTATCTGATTGATGCCGGCAAGCGTGTGCAGACAGCCCTCATCGTAGAGAGCGGTGAGATTCGTGAGGTAATGCATGCAGCCCTCCTGTTGGGTTACGGTGCATCAGCCTCTGTCCATACTTGACATACGCCATCCTCGACGACCTTGTAAAGAAGGGAAAGATTCAGGAGGATTACCATACAGCCGAGCAGAACTACATCAAGGCTGTGAAGAAGGGCTTGTTCAAGATTATGGCTAAGATGGGTATCTCTACCATCCGAAGCTATCGTGGTGCCAAGATCTTCGAGAGCATCGGTTTGAGCGAGAGCCTTCTGAAGAGCTACTTCGGAACAGAGGTGAGCACTATCGGCGGTATCGGACTCGAGACCATCGCCCGTGATGCCATCCGCCTGCACGACAAGGCATTCGAGACCAAGAAGCTCGAGTTCCTGCCAAGTATGGGACAGTTCCACTACCGCAAGGACGGTATCAAGCACGCTTGGAACCCAGAGACCATCGCCACCCTGCAGCTCGCAACCCGCAAGGGCGATTATGATCTCTTCAAGAAATATACACATCTCGTTGACGATAAGCAGGAGCCTATCTTCATCCGCGACTTCTTCAGCTTCCGCAAGAATCCTATCTCTATAGATAAGGTGGAGCCGGTAGAGGAAATCGTGAAGCACTTCGTTACCGGTGCAATGAGTTTCGGTGCCCTCTCCAAAGAGGCTCACGAGGCAATGGCACTCGCCATGAACGCCCTCGGTGCCCGAAGCAATACCGGTGAAGGTGGTGAGGATAACGAGCGATTCCATTCTACACAGGATGGCATCAGCCTCTCAAGCAAGACCAAGCAGGTGGCTTCCGGTCGATTCGGTGTGACTACTGAATATTTGGTAAATGCAGAGGAAATCCAGATCAAGGTGGCACAGGGTGCTAAACCGGGTGAGGGTGGTCAGTTGCCTGGCTTCAAGGTTAACGAGGTCATTGCCAAGACCCGTCACTCTATTCCTGGCATCAGCTTGATTTCTCCTCCACCTCATCACGATATCTACAGTATCGAGGATTTGGCTCAGCTCATCTTCGACCTCAAGAACGTAAACCCTAAGGCGGCTATCTCTGTGAAGTTGGTTGCTGAGAGTGGTGTGGGTACCATCGCTGCCGGTGTGGCTAAGGCAAAGGCCGACCTCATCGTTATCTCTGGTGCTGAGGGTGGTACAGGTGCCAGCCCTGCATCAAGTATGCGTTTCGCTGGTGTCTCTCCTGAAATCGGACTTTCTGAAACCCAGCAGACACTGGTGAAAAACGGTCTTCGCGGACAGGTTCGTCTGCAGGTAGATGGTCAGTTGAAGAGTGGTCGTGACATCATCCTGATGGCTTTGCTCGGTGCTGAGGAATTCAGTTTCGGTACGGCAGCCTCATCGTTTTGGGTTGTGTCATGATGCGTAAGTGTAACTTGAATACCTGTCCTATGGGTGTTGCCACACAGGATCCTAAGCTCCGTGCGCACTTCCGTGGCAGCTACAAGTATCTTATCAACTACTTCCGCTTCCTCGCTGAGGAGGTTCGTGAATATCTGGCAGAGATGGGTTACACCTCATTGAACGATTTCATCGGTCATACCGAGCTCATCGTCCGCAAGAAGGATGAGGAGATTGTTCCTACCGAGGGTTCGGATGCCGTAGAGCCAGAGGTGGCCAAGAGCATCAAGGAGAAGGCCGACTTGCTCGATTTCTCTCGTCTCTTGCATCGTGAGACAGGTCATTGCTCGCTCTATCATACTACCGAGCAGATTCATGACCTCGACAATGTACTCGACCAGCAGTTGATTCGTGGTGCACAGCGTGCCATCGAGAATCAGGAAGAAGTGAACCTCGATTTTGCCATCAAGAATACCGATCGTGCTGCCGGTGTGATGCTGAGCGGTATGATTGCCGAGAAATATGGTGAGGCTGGTCTTCCAGACAAGACCGTGAACGTGAAGTTCAAGGGTTCTGCAGGTCAGAGCTTCGGTGCCTTCCTGGTTAAGGGAGTGGATTTCAAACTCGAAGGTGAGACCAATGACTATTTCGCCAAGGGACTTTCAGGAGGTCGTGTTTCCATCCTTCCTCCTATCCGCAGCAACTTCTCTGCTGAGGATAACATCATCGCCGGTAACACCGGATTGTATGGTGCTACAAGCGGTGAGTTGTATATCAATGGTAAGGTAGGTGAACGCTTCGGTGTTCGTAACTCCGGTGCCATCGCCGTGATTGAGGGCGCTGGCGACCACTGCTGCGAGTATATGACGGGCGGTAGAGTAGTAGTGCTCGGTGAAACTGGCCGTAACTTTGCCGCTGGTATGAGTGGTGGTGTTGCCTACGTATGGGATAAGAACCACAACTTCGATTACTTCTGTAACATGGATATGGTGGAGATTAATCTCGTGGAGGATAGCACCTATCGCAAGGAGTTGCACGAGCTGATCCGTCAGCATTATCTCTACACCGGCAGTAAGCTTGCCCGTACTATGCTCGACGACTGGAACCACTACGTAGAGGATTTCATCCAGGTAGTGCCAATCGAGTACAAGCGAGTTCTCCAGGAGGAGCAGGTAAAGAAGTTGCAGCAGAAGATTGCGGATATGCAGCGAGATTACTAATTTAAAATTAGAAAAAGATGGGAAATCCAAAAGCATTTTTGACTATACCTCGCAAGGAAGCAGGTTATAGACCAATTCACGATAGAATCCTCGACTTCAGCGAGGTAGAACAGACATTGAATAGCAACGACCGCCGACAGCAGGCTTCACGTTGCATGGATTGTGGTGTGCCTTTCTGTCACTGGGCTTGTCCGCTGGGCAACAAGGCACCGGAGTGGAATGATGCCCTCTACAAGGGCGACTGGGAGCTGGCTTATCGTCTCCTCAATTCCACCAACGACTTTCCGGAGTTCACAGGACGCATCTGTCCTGCACTTTGCGAGAAGGCGTGTGTATTGAATCTCATGGATCATGAGCCAACCACCAACCGTGAGGATGAGTGTGCCATCGTGGAGCACGCCTTCTCTGAGGATTATGTACATGTTGAGATTCCTGAGCGTAATGGCAAGACGGTGGCTGTCATCGGTGCTGGTCCTGCGGGATTGGTAGCTGCCAACCAGTTGAACCATAAGGGATATAAGGTAACAGTATTCGAGGCACGTGAGAATGCTGGTGGTCTCTTGCGTTATGGTATTCCTAACTTCAAACTCAACAAGAGCATCATCGACCGCCGTCTTCGTCTTCTCGAAGAGGAGGGCATCGAGTTCAGATACAATCAGCAGATAGATGTAACTAAATTGCCAGAAGGCTTCGATGCCTATGTGGTATCTACCGGTACGCCAACGGCACGCGACCTGAAGATTCCTGGACGAGAGCTGAAGGGCGTTTATTTTGCCCTGGAACTTCTTTCTCAGCAGAACCGTATCCTCGCCGGTATGGAGTTCTCTAAGGACGAACTGGTTACCTGCAAGGGCAAGGATGTGCTGGTAATCGGTGGTGGTGATACTGGTTCCGACTGTATCGGTACCGCACATCGTCAGGGTTGCAAGAGCGTAACCCAGATTGAAATCATGCCTAAGCCAGTGGAAGGCCCGGAGGATCCTAAGAATCCTTGGCCAAACTGGCCTCGCACCCTGAAGACAACTTCCAGTCATGAGGAAGGATGCACCCGTCGCTGGAACATCAACTCTCTGGAGTTCCTGGGAAAAAACGGCAAACTGACAGGTGTGAAGGTTCAGCCTATCGACTGGAAACCAAACCCAGAGGGTGGTCGCCCGTTGATGGTAGAGGCTGGCGAACCGGAGATTATCAAGGCAGAGGCCGTATTTCTGGCCATGGGCTTCCTGAAGCCACAGCAGCCTGAATTTGCTGAGAATGTATTCGTGGCTGGCGATGCAGCAAGCGGTGCCTCTCTGGTAGTACGCGCCATGGCAAGCGGCAGAAAGATTGCTGCCCAGGTAGATAAGTTCCTGAACAAATAAATCGGTTATTTTTAACTATAAGTGTAGGGAGGTTGACCTCAGTGATGAGGTTTTCCTCCCTTTTTTCTTTCTCCTTCTCCCTCGTTCCGCCCTCATCACTCTCGTTCCGCCCCCGTTCCAGGCGGTTCCATCGCCTGTCCTATGAATAATAATCAACAAAAAAAGGGTTTTATTCGTGATTTCTCTCCATATTTTCCTTAATAATTTGGCATTCCCAAATATAAAGTGTAAATTTGCACTCAATATTTCGACTAATAATAATTAAACTAAGGAAATAACAGAAAATGAAAAAGAAATTATCAACCGTTCTTTTGGCATTGGCTGCCTTTATGCCAATGACAGCACAGAATCTTGTAAAGGGAGATTATGGTTATCTCTATTGTCACATGAGCGATAAGGGGGAGTGGACAGCCTATGCCATTTCCCGTGATGGCTACAACTATCAGGACATCAATGATGGCAACCCTATCTTCAATCCAGAAGAGCATGCCCGCATTGAAGGCGGAACCCGTGATGCCTACATCACCCGTATGTACAATGGCAAAGGATACATCATGGTTACCACCGATATGTGCGTGCGCAAGAGCCACAAATGGGACAACTATGGCATCGATCTCCTGAAGAGTAAGGATTTGAAGAACTGGACCAGCGTTACCTTCGATTTCCGCAAGGGCATGCAGAACTTCTGTGATGCTGCCACAGCTACATCTCCTTATAAGGACTGGAGCACCATCAACCGTGTATGGGCACCTCAGATTTTCTGGGATCCTGACTATTGTTGGGAAAACGGTGAGAAGGGCGGATACATGATTTACTATTCCATGCTTAACCGTGCTGAGGAGAAGTACGACCGCATGTATTACAGCTATGCTGACAAGACCTTTACCAAACTCACCACTCCTAAGCTACTCTTCGACTGGGGGTATGCTACCATCGATGCCGATATCAATTTTCTGAAGAGCGATGGTCTCTATCACATGCTCATTAAGAAAGAGGGTGGAAAGAGAGGTATCTTCACTGCTACCAGCAAATATCTCAATCATGGTTGGAGCGCTCCTGTCGATGATGACTTCGTAAGTTTCGAGGGAAGTAAACTGACAGAGGGAAGTTCTGCCTTCCAGCTTATTGGTGATGATACTTGGCGTGTGGCTTACATCCAATATAGTGATCATCCTAAGCATTACCGTATCTGCAAGGCAGATAAGTATCTTCGTAATTTCTCTGATCCTGTGGACATTAAGGGAGTTACGGCTCCTCAGCATGGCAGTTTCATGAGAATTACCAAGAAAGAGTACAAAATGCTCCTGAAATGGAACCAAGAATTAAAAAATATAGAAAAATAAGTGGATTTATTGTTAAGTGCATAGCCGTATAGAATATTTAAGGGATTTATGCTTGTTTGGTTTAGATAAGATAGAAAAAAATATGATTGTACGCGCGTACATTATAATATGTAAAGCAAAATTTATATGCATATCGCTCTATTCAACATGATCCTAGTAAAATCTTTCACAGGTGTATTTGCTAAGTTGAAATGTAGTTTTATGTAATCCTCGGTAATGGGGAAAAATAGTCTTTAAAGTGAGTTCGATTGTTTATATATGTTAAATTTTGGCTAAAATCTGAACTTTTTTGCGAAAAGATTTGGTGGAATGAAAATAGTTAGTACTTTTGCACTCGCTTTTGAGAAATACACTTTCTCTTAGCGATTAAAGAAAGAGTTCTTTGAAAGATTTCACATAAACAG
>ENA-OQHV01000033-OQHV01000033.1-human-gut-metagenome-genome-assembly--contig:-NODE-33-length-24687-cov-1.623738_pt1 | contig 24687 bp, 29 predicted proteins | sample MGYA00242641_ERZ504732 | MGnify/ENA primary metagenome ERZ504732 (study PRJEB26092, sample SAMD00036222) | human gut metagenome | host: Homo sapiens | study: EMG produced TPA metagenomics assembly of...
ATCAATGGTTCCTCCCTCGTTGGCTGCATATTTAAGTGCGTCGGTGACCAGACAGGTTTGCTCTACTCCTTTGAGCTTATAGACTAATTTCAGGATGGTAGCAGGCAGGTGGATACCGTCGGCAATCACTTCTACACTCATTCCGTCGGTCAGGTATACGCTTTCTACTGTACCCTCATATTTATATTCACGGCGTTTGTGAAATCCCGGCATTGCATTGTAGAAATGTGCGGCGTGAGTGAATCCAGCCTCAAATGCAGCCTTGATTTCCGGATATTCGGCTTCAGTATGAGTGACTGCTGTCAGAATACCTTTGGAACGAGTATATCTTGCGAAGTCATGTCCTCCAGGAAGCTCCGGCTGATGTCCCAGCGTTTGACACACTGTGTGCTTTCCAGTAATGGAATGTATTCCTCTGGATCTGGATCTTTCAGGAACTCTTCCCACTGTGCACCAGCCATTTTTTTATTGAGGTACGGCCCTTCAATGTGAAGTCCTTGATAATGTTTCCAGGTGTTTTCATCAATTCCTCACATGTAGTTACTGCACGTTTGATATTATCAAAGCTGGTAGAACTTAGTGTGGGGAAAATAGAAGTTGCTCCGTGGGCCAGGTGAGCTTGTGTAGCTTTCTGAAAAGCTTCGGTAGTACCTTCTGTAAAATCGTGTCTGGCACCTCCGTGTGCGTGCATGCTTACAAATCCTGGTACGATGTACATGCCTTTGGCATCAATTACTGTTGCACCGATAACAGCCAGGTCGCTGTTAGTTACTTCCAGGATTTTTCCGTCGCTAATGAGGACAGAGCCGTCTTTCAACCATCCTTGTGGGGTAAGAATATGCCCATTTATGATTTGAGTCAACATAATCGTCGAGTATTTAAGTCGTTAAAAAAAGTTTGTTGGTACCTTCCACCAGTTTTCCCATTGCCCATACGGCACGAACATTCAGGTCGCGGTCAAGAGCGATGATGTCTGCATCTTTTCCTCTTTCCAGTGTACCTTTGCGGTCGAGCACACCCATAATGCGGGCAGGTGTTTCTGAAGCCATTCTGACTGCATCTTCCAATGGAATCTCAGCCTTTTGTACCATGGTACGAATCAGGCGGTCCATAGTGGCGATGCTACCTGCCAGTGCAGAACGGTCGGCCAGTTTACAAACTCCATCTTCAATGATGACGCGAGGGTCGAAGGCTTCTTTGCTGTCGCTGGCAGCACATGCCAATGCATCAGTAATCAGAGCCGTCTTCTCCACTCCTTTGATTTTGTGTACCAGACGAAGAATGGTAGGAGGAACATGGATGCCGTCGGCTACCACTTCTACTGTCATGTCGTCCATTAGGTAGATACTTTCTACAGTTCCTTCGTACTTGTATTCGCGACGTTTGTGGAATCCCGGCATCGCATTATAGAAATGTGTGGCATGAGTATAGCCGGCGTAGAATCCTGTATAGATGTCTTCAAATTCAGCTTGTGTATGTCCTACTGAGGCTAATACACCTTTTGAAGTGATATACTTACCGAATTGCATAGCACCCGGAAGTTCGGGAGCAGCATCCCATCGCTTGATGCAGTGAGTTTCTTCCAAAAGTGGAATGTATTCTTCTGGATCAGGGTTTCTTGATATTTTCCGGCATCTGTCCCCCTGCCATTTTCATATTGAAATAATGTCCTTCCAAATGGAGTCCGAGTACCGGACTGTCAGGTTCACTCATTAATTTTTCCGTAGTTTCAGCAGCAGCACGAATCATAGGAATGGTAGACGAAGAAAGCGTCGGGAAAATACTTGTGGTACCATGCTGCATGTGAGCCTTGATAGCTGCACGGAACGCATCTTCAGATCCTTCCATGAAGTCACGTCCACCTCCACCATGTACATGGATCTCGACTCCTCCCGGCACGATATACATTCCTTTTGCATCAATAAGTGTCGCACCGACGATAGCCAGGTCACAATTGGTTACTTCCAGGATTTTGTTGTCTCTGATTAGTACAGAACCGTCTTTTAACCAGCCTTGTGGAGTTAAAATACGGGCATTAATTATTTGAGTTAACATACAGATAAGGTTTTATTTCTTTGATATGTGCCGCAAAGTTACTTAATTTTGCTAATTAAATGTGCTATTAATACTATATTTATTTACGATATTAGGGTTAATTATATTAAAACTCTATTCTATCAGGGGGCAATGTTGCTTCTTTAAAGATAAAGGAGAGGAAAGCAATAGCGTTTTAGTCTTAATGATTAGGAAATATGGGTATATTATAATAGGTATTAAGAAGGCAGATTCGAAGGGAAACAAGTATTTTTAATAAATAAAAAGTAGAAAGACTAGATAAAATGAATTATTATTTGTATCTTTGTCGCCCGATTTTATATAGTATTGCGACTTGGGAAAACTTGCTACATATAAAATAGAATTGAAGAACATGAAGGAAAACTCCGCTCATTATGAGTTTTCACTGACAAATCAGTTCTTTCGCGGATATTGATGCTCCGGAGATTCAAAAAGGAAAACTGCAGGTACAGTTGGATGTGAAGAAAACAATGGGCATTTATGTCTTGAATTTCCATATTGAGGGTTCCGTAGTTGTGCCGTGCGATCGTTGCCTGGATGACATGGAGTTGCCGGTAGAAACGGATGACACATTGAAGGTAAACTCGGACTCGAATTCTCGGACGAAGACGATATGGTGATTGTGCCGGAAGAAGACGGTTATATTAACGTCGCTTGGTTTATGTACGAGTTTATCGCATTGAGCATACCGATGAAGCATGTGCATGCTCCCGGAAAATGTAATAAAGGTATGATGGGAGCCTTGAACAAAACATTTGCGTACTTCTGCAGATGAAGAAGATGAAATGGATGATTTCCTGGATGAGGAGGAAATGACAGATGAGCCTTCAGAAGCACGTGAGATAGATCCGAGATGGAACGAATTGAAGAAAATATTAGATAATAATTAAATAAAAGTTTAGAAAAATGGCACATCCTAAAAGAAGACAATCAAAAACGAGAACTGCAAAGAGAAGAACTCATGATAAGGCAGTAGCTCCTACATTGGCAGTTTGCCCTAACTGTGGTGCATACTATGTATACCACACTGTTTGCCCTACTTGCGGTTACTATCGTGGTAAGGTTGCAATCGTTAAGGAAGCAGCTGAATAATGGGTAAAATTAATGCTGTAATTACAGGTGTTGGTGGCTACGTGCCAGACTATATCCTCAACAACGAGGAATTGTCTCGCATGGTAGATACTACAGATGAGTGGATTACCACCCGTGTGGGTATTAAAGAGCGCCGCATCCTTACAGAGGAAGGCCTCGGGACCAGCTATCTGGCGCGTAAAGCTGCCAAGCAGTTGATTCAGAAGACTGGCGTTGATCCTGATACAATCGATGCACTGATTGTAACGACCACGACACCTGACTACAAGTTCCCTTCTACAGCATCTATCGTCCTCGGTAAGCTGGGGTTGAAGAATGCTTTCGCATTTGACTTCTCTGCAGCTTGCTGTGGATTCTTGTATACCCTTGATGTTGCTGCAAGCATGATTCAGAGTGGTAGATACAAGAAGATTATTGTGATTGGTGCTGACAAGATGTCTTCATTGGTAGATTACACAGACCGTGCTACTTGTGTTCTCTTCGGAGATGGAGCAGGTGCGGTTTTGGTGGAGGCAACTGAAGAGGAGAACGTTGGTGTTCAGAACTCATACCTTCGTACAGATGGACAAGGTTTGCCTTTCCTTCACATGAAGGCTGGTGGTTCTGTTTGCCCTCCATCACATTTTACAGTTGATCATCGCCTGCACTATCTTTATCAGGAAGGTCGTACTGTATTCCGTTACGCAGTAACAGATATGAGCAACGACGTGATGAAGATTATGGAAATGAACAATCTGAAGGCTGATGATGTGAATTGGGTAATTCCTCACGAGGCTAATCTCCGTATTATCGAGGCAGTAACCAAGCGTGCTGGAATTCCACTTGATAAGGTGGTTGTAAACATCGATCATTATGGAAATACTAGTGCAGCAACAATTCCATTGGCACTCTGGGATGCTGAAAGCCAATTGAAGAAGGGCGATAACGTCATCTTCACAGCATTTGGTGCAGGATTTGTACATGGCGCTTCTTTCTATAAGTGGGCGTATGATGGCGCTGCTTACGGAAAGTAATCTATAAAAATAGGATAGAATAATAATCTATATAAGGAAACGCATCTTTCTTATTTCTCTATAAATAAGTAAGGATGCGTTTCTTTAGCTTAAAAACAATAGAGCTTAACTTCTTGATAGTAAAATTTTGCTAAATTCAATTTTTTATGCATAAAGCTGGTTTCGTAAATATAGTAGGTAACCCTAATGTGGGAAAAAGTACCTTGATGAATCAATTGGTGGGTGAACGTATTAGTATTGCAACTTTTAAGGCTCAGACAACCCGTCATCGTATCATGGGTATTGTGAATACTGATGATATGCAGATTGTATTTTCTGATACTCCTGGTGTTTTGAAGCCTAATTACAAGATGCAAGAGATGATGCTTGCCTCTCTGAGAGTGCATTGGCGGATGCTGATGTGCTGCTTTATGTGACTGATGTGATAGAAAACCCTGAAAAGAACATGGAATTCTTGGAAAAGGTTAAGAAAATGCAGATTCCTGTACTCTTGCTCATCAACAAGATTGATCAGAGTGATCCGAAGAAGTTGGGTGATATTGTTGAAAAATGGCACTCTTTGTTGCCTAATGCAGAGATTCTTCCTATCTCAGCGAAGAATAAATTCGGAACGGATATGCTCTTGAAGCGCATTAAGGAACTCTTGCCGGAATCTCCTGCTTTCTTTGATAAGGATCAGCTGACAGACAAGCCTGCCCGTTTCTTCGTTTCAGAGATTATCCGAGAAAAGATTTTGCTCTATTATGATAAGGAAATACCTTATTCTGTAGAGGTAAGAGTGGAGCGATTTAAGGAAGATGAAAAACGTATCCACATTAATGCGGTGATTTATGTTGAACGTGATTCCCAAAAGGGTATCATCATCGGGCACCAGGGGATTGCATTGAAAAAGGTGAATACCGAGAGTCGTAAGGCTTTGGAAAAGTTCTTCGACAAGAAAATCTTCTTGGAGACTTTCGTAAAAGTTGATAAGGATTGGCGCAGTTCTCAGCGAGAACTTGATGCCTTTGGATATAATCCGGAATAATTGATCGTTAAGAGCTAATAGTTTAAAGACGCCCTTAATAACTATAAACTATCAACTAAAATAACTCCTCCCTGAATGTAATCGAGGGAGTGACTCTCGCCAAAAGAGCGAGGGCCGGAGCAAGGTCAGCTTCGGCAAAATTATTAACTTGGATGCAGAGACCACATCCTTGAATACCTCCTAAAAGGAAGGAGGATAATGACTGTTTATGGCAAATTTAGTAGCTATTGTAGGACGCCCTAATGTGGGTAAGTCTACTTTATTTAATCGTTTGACTCAATCACGTCGCGCTATCGTTAGTGATACTGCCGGTACTACTCGTGACCGTCAGTATGGTAAGTGCAGTTGGAATGGTAGAGAATTTTCGGTTGTTGATACCGGTGGTTGGGTTGTAAAATCTGATGATATTTTTGAAGATGCTATCCGCAAGCAGGTGCTTGTTGCTACCGAAGAGGCTGACCTGGTTCTCTTCCTGGTAGACGTTAACACTGGCCTTACTGATTGGGATGAAGACGTGGCGCTTATTTTGCGTCGTGCCAAATTGCCTGTTATCCTTGTTGCTAACAAGGTTGATAACAGCGCAGAGTATTATCAGGCTGCTGAGTTCTACAAGTTGGGCTTGGGGGATCCCCAGTGTATCAGTGCAGCTACAGGTGGTGGTACAGGTGATTTGCTTGATATGATTTTGGACAAACTTCAGGATAATCCTGAGGAGGCAATCGAAGAAGATATTCCTCGTTTTGCGGTAGTAGGTCGTCCGAATGCTGGTAAGAGTAGTATTATCAATGCTTTTATTGGTGAGGATCGTAATATCGTGACAGAAATTGCAGGTACTACACGTGACAGTATCTATACCAGATACGATAAGTTTGGTTTCGATTTTTACCTGGTTGATACAGCCGGTATCCGTCGTAAGAACAAGGTAAGCGAAGACTTGGAATTCTATTCTGTGATGCGTTCAATCCGTGCCATCGAGAATAGTGATGTCTGCATCCTGATGCTCGATGCTACCCGTGGTATTGAAACCCAGGATATGAACATCTTCCAGTTGATTCAGAAGAACAACAAGAGTCTAGTGGTTGTCGTAAATAAATGGGATTTGGTTGAGGAGAAGAATCAGAAGGTAATTGATACTTTTGAAAATGCAATCCGCAAGCGTATGGCTCCATTCGTAGACTTTCCTATCATCTTTGCTTCAGCCTTGACTAAGCAGCGTATTTTCCGACGTATTGGAAACTGCCAAGGAAGTTTACCAGAACCGTAAGGTTCATATTGGAACTTCTAAGTTGAATGAGGTGATGTTGCCTATTATCGAGGCATATCCTCCACAGAGCATAAAGGGTAAGTATATCAAAATTAAGTATTGCACCCAGTTGCCTAATACAACGATTCCTTCGTTTGTGTTCTATGCAAACTTGCCTCAGTATGTCAAGGAGAACTATCGCCGTTTCCTGGAGAATAAGATCGTGAGAACTGGTCATTACATGGCTGTCCTATCAACGTCTTCATTCGTCAGAAGTAAATAAATGAAGCGAAGAATGCAGAATCAAAGTGTATAAAAATGAAGAAACTTTTGATTTTTATGATATTCATGATGGGATTGTTTTTTTCTTCCTGTAGGGAGGAGAAATCTGATCCTGGCTATCTTGCCGGTATTGCAGCCAAGGGATATTATGATTTGCTTTTAGAGGGCAAGTATAAGGAGTTTGTAGATGGTTACAATCAACCTTATCGGTTGCCAAATGGCTATCAGGATCAATTGCTGATGAATGCCAAAATGTTTGTTGAGCAGCAGCAAGATGAACATAAAGGTATGGTTAAGGTGAATGTTCTGAATGCAAAAGCTGATACAGCGCATCATGTTGCTGATGTTTTTTTGCAAGTGGTGTATGGTGACAGTACTAAAGAACAGATTGTGGTACCTATGGTAGAGGTAAAGGATGCCTGGAAAATGAGATAGTATTTATTTTGTAATAAAAAAAGCCATCAGCCAGTTTCTGGTCTGATGGCTTTTTTTGAACGATACTGTTTTATTTGTTTTTAGCTTCTTCCAGCTCCACCTCCTTTACTTTGCGGAAGAGATCGGAAGCAAAGACTAAATCGTTGAGTTTCTCGTTTGTTGAGGTCATCACTTCATCTTTGTTGCCTTGCCATTCTTTATGACCTTGGTAGATAAAGCAGATGTTTTCACCAATGCCCATCACCGAATTCATGTCGTGGGTGTTGATGATGGTAGTCATATTATAGTCTTTGGTGATGCCTGAAAGCAGTTCATCTATCACAAGTGAGGTCTTTGGATCCAAACCTGAGTTTGGCTCATCGCAGAACAAGTATTTCGGATTCATTACGATGGCACGTGCAATAGCTACTCGTTTCTGCATACCACCCGAGATTTCTCCAGGATATTTCTGCTGAGCCTCTATCAGATTGACGCGGTCAAGACATTCCTGAGCCCGTTTTACGCGTTCCCTGTAATTCAAGGTAGAGAACATATCAAGAGGGAACATGACATTCTCAAGTACATTCAAAGAGTCGAACAGGGCTGCGCTTTGGAAAATCATTCCCATCTCGCGGCGCATCAGAACTTTTTCTTTTTTCGACATCCGGGTGAAGTCACGGTCATCGTAGAGAACTTCGCCACTTGTAGGCTGAAGTAATCCTACGAGATTCTTCATGAGTACGGTCTTTCCGGAACCGCTCTGTCCGATTATCAAATTAGTCTTTCCTGTTTCAAAGGTGACGTTTATATTGTCTAATACACCTTGTCGCCAAACGACTTGGTGAGATTTCTAACTTCTATCATAGTTTACGAGAGAATTTGAGTGAGGAAAACATCTGAAAACAGAATCAAAACACTAGAACAGACAACAGCATTGGTTGACGATTTTCCAACCTCAACAGATCCACCTTCTACGGTATAACCGAAATAAGAAGATACGCTGGAAATGATGAATGCAAAGAAAAGGCTCTTGATGATGCTCATCCATACAAACCATTGGTTAAATGAATGTTGCAAGCCAAGTGTCAGATCATCTGGTGGTAGGATATGCCCAATATATGCCGTTCCATAGGCGCCGATGATACCCATGCCAGAACTGAAGATAACCAGGAATGGCATGATGGTAACCAAACCGAGAATTTTAGGTAGAATGAGGTAACATGCAGAGTTCACTCCCATGATATCAAGGGCATCAATCTGTTGGGTGACACGCATTGTTCCCAACTCCGAAGCGATATTAGAGCCCACTTTGCCTGCGAGAATCAGACACATGATACTTGATGAGAACTCCAGAAGCATGATTTCTCGAGTGGTGTAACCTGAAACCCATCGTGGCATCCATGGACTCTGAATGTTCAATTTCATCTGGATGCAGATAACTGCTCCAATGAAGAAGGATATCAGTAAAACGATACCAAATAGAATCAATACCCAATTGCGACATCTCCTTGATGTATTGTTTCAAGAACATGCGCATGCGCTCAGGACGGGAAAAAGAACGTCCCATCAATATAAGATATTTACCGAGGTGGTAAGCCATTTTTCTATTAACATGCTATTATAAAACTGAATTTTGCTGCAAAATTAACCAAAATCCTCTAAAAAACTGCAATATTATGAATAGTTTTTGATTTTATAAGCGATATTTCCTTTATTTTTAGTATTTTTGCAGCCAAATTAGCTAATTATGGACGAAATTAACAATAACGAACAGCAAAATCAGAATTCTCTGGTTTTGCGAACAGAGGGATTGGTGAAGCGCTATGGTAAACGAACGGTTGCCAATGGAGTTTCTATCAATGTGAAGCAAGGAGAAATTGTGGGATTACTTGGACCTAATGGTGCTGGTAAGACAACTTCTTTCTATATGACAACTGGACTTGTTGTGCCTAATGAGGGACATGTCTTTCTGGGAGATCAGGAAATTACTAATTTTCCTGTATACAAACGTGCCCGTGCGGGAATCGGATACCTGCCTCAGGAGGCCAGTGTTTTCCGCAAGATGAGTGTTGAGGACAATATACTTTCAGTCTTGGAAATGACAGGAAAACCACGTAGTTATCAGTTGCAGAAGTTAGAGAGTCTTATTAGCGAGTTTCGTCTCAATAAGGTTCGCAAGAACAAGGGTGACCAGCTTTCCGGAGGTGAGCGCCGCCGTACAGAGATTGCCCGTTGCCTGGCTATTGACCCAAAGTTTATCATGCTCGATGAGCCATTTGCTGGTGTTGACCCTATTGCGGTAGAAGATATTCAGCATATTGTATGGCAGTTGAAGTATCGCAATATCGGTATTTTGATTACCGATCATAATGTACAGGAGACTCTGACCATTACAGACAGAGCCTATCTGCTGTTCGAAGGTAAGATCCTTTTTCAGGGCAAACCAGAGGAATTGGCAGAGAATAAGATTGTGCGCGAAAAGTATCTGAGTAACAGTTTTGTGCTCAGAAAGAAGGACTTTCAGCTCATAGATGAGCAAAAAAGAGCCAAAGAAGCAGCGACTGATGGTTAAAAAATCATTTTTTTCTCTTATATATTAGGTATATCCATTAAAAATGTGTAATTTTGCAAGCCAATTGCGGTTATACACGAAAACTGTAGAATTAAAGAAAATATTAACAATAATAAAATAACAAATATCAAGATGAAAATTTCATTTGAAAATCCTGACAAGATTAATGGTCTTTTGACCCTCGTTGTCGAAGAGGAAGATTACAAGAATGATGTCGAGAAGACATTGAAAGATTATCGTAAGAAGGCTAATGTTCCAGGTTTCCGTCCTGGTCAGGCTCCTATGGGTATGATTAAGCGTCAGTTCGGTCCATCTGTAAAAATGGAAGCTATCAACAAGCTCGTTGGTCAGCAGATTTACAAGTATGTACAGGACAACAATATCCAGATGCTCGGTGAGCCTCTCCCATCAGAGAAGCAGGAGCCAGCTGACTTGGAGAATGGTACTTCTTTCACATTTATGTTTGATATCGCTGTTGCTCCAGAGTTCAAGGTAACTCTCAATGGTCGCGACAAGGTTGATTATTATAACATCACAGTTGATGATAAGATTCTCGATCAGCAGATTGATATGTACGCTCAGCGTGCAGGTAGCTATGAGAAGGGTGAAAAGTACGAGGAGAATGACCTTTTGAAGGGTGACTTGCGTGAGCTTGATGAAAATGGCAATACCAAGGAAGGTGGTATCACTGTAGAGGGTGCTATCCTGATGCCTAGCTACATCAAGGTTGACGAGCAGAAGAATCTCTTCAACGATGCTAAGCTCGGTGATGTAATCACATTCAACCCTAAGAAGGCTTATCCAGAGAACGATACTGAGGTTTCTTCACTCCTGAAGATTGAGCGTGAAGCTGTTAAGGACTTGGAGTCAGAGTTCAGCTTCCAGATTACAGAAATCCAGCGTTTCAAGAAGCATGAAATCAACGAAGAGCTCTTTAAGCAGGTTCTCGGTGAGGATACTGACGTGAAGGACGAGGCTGCTTTCCGTGCTAAGATTGCAGAGGGCTTGCAGGCACAGCTCGTTAACGACTCAGATTATAAGTTCATCCTCGATGTTCGCGAGCACTGCGAGAAGAAGGTTGGTGAATTGCAGTTCCCAGATGCACTCTTGAAGCGTATCATGTTGGCTAACAACAAGGATAAGGGTGAGGAGTTCGTAGAGAAAAACTATGCTGAGAGCATCAAGGAGTTGACATGGCATCTTATCAAGGAGCATCTTATCAAGGCTCAGAATATCAAGGTTGATGACAATGACCTGATGGAGACAGCTAAGGAGGCAGCTCGTGCTCAGTTCGCTCAGTATGGTATGAACAACATTCCTGATGAGTACATTGAGAACTATGCTAAGGAAATCCTCAAGAAGGGTGACGCTACAGATGCACTTGTAGATCGCTCTATCGATCGTAAGTTGGCTGCAGCTCTGAAAACAGCTGTAAAACTCAACGAAAAGGAGATTTCTGTAGAAGATTTCAACAAGATGATGCAGGAATAACATTTTTTTTGAAAAAAAACTTCAAATAAATACGAGGTTATCGACTTTTTTTTATTATCTTTGTTCCACCGAACGAGAAATAAGGGTTGATAACCTCTTTTTTTCGTATGATTTAAGACGTAAAATACTATATAGATATGAACGATTTTAGAAAATATGCAACCAAGCATCTTGGTATGAATGGTATGGTGCTTGATGATGTTATTAAGGCACAGGCTCAGTATATGAACCCTTACATCTTGGAGGAGCGTCAGCTGAACGTTACTCAGATGGATGTATTCTCTCGTTTAATGATGGACCGTATCATCTTCCTGGGTACACAGATTGATGATTACACAGCAAATACATTGCAGGCGCAATTGCTGTATCTTGATTCTGTAGATAGCGGCAAGGATATTTCTATCTATTTAAACAGCCCTGGTGGTAGCGTTACTGCCGGTTTGGGTATTTATGATACCATGCAGTTTATCTCTAGCGATGTAGCTACTATCTGTACAGGTATGGCTGCTTCTATGGCTGCCGTGCTGCTCGTTTCTGGTCAGGAGGGTAAGCGTTCTGCTTTGCCTCATAGCCGTGTCATGATTCACCAGCATTAGGAGGCGTTCAGGGTCAGGCTTCTGATATTGAGATTGAGGCTCGCGAAATCTTGAAGATGAAGAAGGAATTGTATACTATCATTTCAGACCATTCTCATACTCCTTATGATAAGGTTTATGCTGATAGCGACCGTAACTATTGGATGACAGCTGAAGAAGCCAAGGAATATGGAATGATAGATAATGTGTTGGTTCGTAAATAACGAATTTGTTTTAGTAAATATGCGTATATATAGTAAGGTGCGCAAGAAGAGATAATAATTATAATATGCCAAAGAAAGTATGTAGCTTCTGTGGAAGATCAGAAAATGAAGTCAGATTACTCATCACGGGTATCAATGGCTTCATTTGCGAAGATTGTGCTAAGCAGGCCTATGAAATTATACAGTCTACAGGGGTCTTAGCTCCTAAAGCTGGGGAGGGTAAGTTTGTTCTCAAAGAGGTGCCAAAGCCTGTAGAGATCAAAAAATACCTGGATGAATATATCATCGGTCAGGATCAGGCTAAGCGCAATTTGGCTGTCGCTGTATATAACCACTACAAGCGTTTGCAGCAGCCAAAGGATGAAGATGGTGTAGAAATCGAAAAAAGTAATATCATCATGGTTGGTAGTACCGGTACAGGTAAAACCTTGTTGGCGCGTACAATAGCTAAGATGTTGGATGTTCCTTTCACCATTGTTGATGCCACTGTATTTACTGAAGCAGGTTATGTGGGTGAAGACGTAGAAAGTATCTTGTCGCGTCTGTTGCAGGTTGCTGATTATGATGTGGCTGCAGCAGAAAGGGGAATTGTGTTCATTGATGAGATTGATAAGATAGCCCGCAAGAGCGATAATCCTTCTATTACGCGTGATGTGAGTGGCGAAGGTGTACAGCAGGGATTGTTGAAACTCTTGGAAGGTACCATGGTTAATGTTCCGCCTAAGGGTGGACGCAAGCATCCTGATCAGGATTATATCCATGTAGATACCAAGAATATCCTGTTTATCTGTGGTGGTGCTTTTGACGGTATTGAGCGTAAAATAGCTCAGCGTATGAATACGCACGTAGTAGGCTATAATTCGGTTCAGAATGTAGCTAAGATAGATAAGAAGGATTTGATGCAGTATATCCTTCCACAGGATTTGAAGTCTTTTGGCTTGATACCTGAAATTATCGGCCGTTTGCCTGTGCTTACTTATCTCAATCCGTTGGATAGGGAGGCTTTGCGCAAAATCTTGGTTGAACCTAAGAATTCAATTGTCAAGCAGTATCAGAAATTGTTTGAGATGGATGGCATCAAGTTGAAGTTTGATGAGGAAGCACTCGATTATATCGTAGATAAGGCGGTAGAGTATAAATTGGGTGCTCGCGGGCTTCGTTCAATTGTTGAAGCTGTGATGATGGATGCTATGTTTGAGATTCCATCAGAGAAGGTTAAATCATTCACTGTTACGCTGGAGTATACCAAGCAACAGTTGGATAAATCTCATCTCGGACAGTTGAAAACAGCATAAATCAGTTGGGCTTTTCGCCCAATTGAATGCTATTTAATCGTATATATAGACATATATAATATAATAATAGGTGGATATGACAGAACAGGTTAATCTTACAGGACAGTTGAAGCATTATTTCGGCTTCGATTCGTTTAAGGGTGATCAAGAGGCAATCATCAGAAATTTGATGAGTGGCAATGATACTTTTGTATTGATGCCTACAGGTGGCGGTAAGAGTTTGTGTTACCAGTTGCCTTCGCTCATTATGGAGGGCACTGCTATTGTAATTTCTCCTCTGATTGCTTTGATGAAGAACCAGGTAGATGTTATTAATGGTTTGAGTGAAAGTGATGGCGTGGCTCATTATCTCAATTCATCATTGAATAAGTCGGCTATTGAGAAGGTGAAGAATGATATTCTCAATGGTACGACAAAACTCCTGTATGTTGCACCTGAATCTTTGACGAAAGAAGATAATGTTGAGTTCCTAAAACTGTAAAGATTTCGTTCTATGCCATTGATGAGGCTCATTGTATCTCTGAGTGGGGACACGATTTCAGACCAGAGTATCGTCGTATTCGCCCTATTATTAACGAAATAGGTGTTGCACCTGTGATAGCGCTTACAGCTACTGCAACAGATAAGGTACGTACTGATATCAAGAAAAACTTAGGCATCATGGATGCCAAAGAATTCAAGAGTTCTTTTAACCGCCCTAACTTGTATTATGAGGTGCGCCCGAAGAACAAGGATATCGATCGTCAGATCATCATGTTTATTCGTCAACACAAAGGAAAGAGTGGTATTATCTATTGTCTCTCCCGTAAGAAAGTAGAGGAATTGGCAGAGGTGTTGAAAGCCAATGAAATCAAAGCGGCTCCTTATCATGCCGGTCTTGATTCGGCTACCCGTTCTCAAACCCAGGATGATTTTCTGATGGAGCGTATTGATGTCATTGTTGCTACTATCGCCTTTGGAATGGGTATCGATAAACCTGATGTCCGTTTTGTTATTCATTATGATATACCCAAGAGTTTGGAAGGTTATTATCAGGAAACGGGTAGAGCTGGCCGTGATGGCGGTGAGGGCATCTGTATCGCCTTTTATGCCCGTAAAGACCTCAGGAAACTGGAGAAGTTTATGGAGAACAAACCTGTAGCAGAACAGGATATCGGCAGACAGCTGTTGCAGGAAACGGCTGCCTATGCAGAATCGTCTGTCTGTCGCAGAAAAATGTTGCTTCATTATTTTGGTGAGGAATATCATGAAGAAAACTGCCATACCTGCGACAACTGCCTGCATCCTACAGAAAAATTCGAGGCTAAGGATGCGCTGCTCGTTGTTTTGGAGTCTGTTGCTGCGGTGAAGGAGAATTTCCGCCAGGAATATATCATCGATTTTGTAAAGGGACGTGCTACTGATGATATCGTTTCTCACAAGCATGATGAACTGGAGGAGTTTGGAGCAGGAGAAGATATGGATGCTAAAGTTTGGAATCCTGTTATCCGTCAGGCGTTGATAGCCGGTTATCTCAAGAAAGATGTAGAGAACTATGGCCTTTTGAAGTTGGCAGCTGCGGGTAAGCGTTTCATTAAGAATCCTGAATCATTCATGATCGTTGCCGATAAGGAATTCTCTGATGATTTTGATGGAGCGCCTCTGAGCGAGCATAATACAGGTGCTTTGGATCAGACACTTTTCTCCATGTTGAAAGACTTGCGTAAGACAGTAGCAAAGAAGCATAAATTGCCGCCTTATGTTATTTTCCAGGATATTTCTCTGGAACAGATGGCAACGATGTATCCTGTAGATATGCAGGAATTGCAGAACATACAGGGAGTTGGAGCCGGTAAGGCAAAGAGGTATGGTAAGGAGTTCTGTAAATTAATCAATCAGTATTGTGAAGAGAATCTGATAGAGCGTCCTGAGGAATTACGTGTCAGGACAGTTGCCAAGAAATCAGTCTTGAAGGTAAGCATCATTCAGAGCATAGACCGCCAGATAGATCTTGATGATTTGGCAGAAGCAAAAGGTTTGGATTTCTCAGAATTGCTTGACGAAATAGAGGCAATCGTTTACAGCGGTACCAAGCTGAATATCGATTATTTCATAGAGGAAGTTGTGGATGATGACCATGTAGATGACATCTACGATTACTTCATGGAGAGCGATACTGATGATTTGAATGTGGCTCAAGATGAATTGGGTGAAGACTACAATGAAGACGAAATTCGACTCGTCAGAATCAAGTTTTTGTCCGAACAAGCCAACTAATCACGTTAAATAGCATTAATAAGGTAAGATTTTCGTGAAAAGCGAACTCTATCTGAGAAATTATTGCTAAATTTGCACGCAATAAATTTTTAAAGGTTACAATATGTCATCATTTGTTGCAGATAAAATTGTAATGGACGGTCTCACTTACGACGACGTCCTTCTTATCCCTGCGTATTCAGAGGTACTACCAAACAGGTAGAGTTGAAAACCAAGTTCTCTCGTAACATCGAGTTGAACGTTCCATTCGTTACAGCAGCGATGGACACCGTTACCGAGGCTTCAATGGCGATAGCTATCGCTCGTGAAGGTGGTATCGGTGTAATTCACAAGAACATGACCATTGAGGAGCAAGCTCGTCAGGTTGCTATTGTGAAGCGTGCTGAGAATGGTATGATTTATGACCCTGTCACCATCCGTCGTGGCAGTACAGTGAAGGATGCTCTTGATATGATGCATGATTATCATATCGGTGGTATTCCTGTGGTAGATGATGAAAATCATCTTGTAGGTATTGTTACCAACCGTGATCTTCGTTTTGAGCGCCACATGGACAAGAAGATTGATGAGGTAATGACTAGCGAGAATTTGGTTACCACTCACATCCAGACCGACTTGGTTGCTGCTGCTGCCATCCTGCAGGAGAATAAGATTGAGAAACTCCCTGTAGTTGACAACGAGAATCACCTGGTAGGTTTGATTACTTACAAGGACATCACAAAGGCTAAGGACAAACCTATGGCTTGCAAGGATGCCAAGGGACGTCTTCGTGTGGCTGCCGGTGTGGGTGTTACAGTAGATACATTGGATCGTGCCAAGGCTTTGGTTGAGGCTGGTGCTGATGCTATCGTTATCGATACTGCTCATGGTCACTCTAAGGGTGTAATTGAGAAACTCAAGCAAGTTAAGGCTGCCTTCCCACAGGTTGATGTTGTGGTAGGTAATGTGGCTACTGGTGAGGCTGCCAAGTATTTGGTAGAGAATGGTGCTGATGGTGTTAAGGTAGGTATCGGTCCTGGTTCTATCTGTACTACTCGTGTGGTTGCCGGTGTTGGTGTTCCACAGTTGAGTGCTGTTTATGATGTATATTCTGCTCTTAAGGGTACTGGTGTGCCTTTGATAGCTGATGGCGGTCTTCGTTACTCAGGTGATGTTGTGAAGGCTTTGGCTGCCGGTGGTAGCTGCGTCATGATCGGTTCTTTGGTTGCTGGTACCGAGGAGAGTCCTGGTGATACCATTATCTTCAATGGCCGTAAGTTTAAGAGCTATCGTGGTATGGGTTCTTTGGAGGCTATGGAACAGAAGAATGGTTCTAAGGACCGTTACTTCCAGGGTGATACCAAGGATGTCAAGAAATTGGTTCCAGAGGGTATCGCTGGTCGTGTGCCTTATAAGGGAACTGTCCAGGAGGTCATCTACCAGCTGATTGGTGGTTTGCGTTCTGGTATGGGATATTGTGGTGCTGCTACCATCGAGAACTTACACAATGCCAAGTTCGCTCGTATCACAAATGCAGGTGTGTTGGAGAGTCATCCACATGATATCACTATCACTAGTGAGGCTCCTAACTATAGCCGTCCTGAATAATATAATTAGGAAATATGAAGTTTTATGCACTTATAGCGGCAATGCTCCTTTCGGGGAGCATTGCTTTTGCTCATACCGACCCAATTGTTATGATTATTGATGGTCAATCTGTCAAGAAGTCGGAATTTGAGTACTTTTATCAGAAAAATCATTTGGGAAATACGGTTGATTCTAAAAGTGTCAAGGTGTTTGCCGATGGCTTTGTTAATTATAAGCTGAAAGTGCAAGCTGCTAAGGATGCTCATCTCGATACTTTGCCTAATATCAGGCGTGTGTTGAAACGATATGATGATGTCGAGTCATGCGAGTTGATGCCCGATAAAGGCAGTGTTCATGTTGCACATATCCTCTTGAGATTGGGACAGAAAGCATCTTACCACGAACAGGAGGTGGTGGAAAGAAGAATCGATTCTATTTATCAGGCTCTTTGCAAGGTGCAGATTTTGCAGACCTGGCAAAAAAGTGTTCTGATGATAAAGGGTCTGCGGTCAATGGGGGTACTTTGGCATGGTTTACAAAAGGTCAGACTGTGCAGGCTTTTGAAAAAGTAGCTTTCTCTCTGCGAAAGGGTGAGATTAGTAGACCGTTTATGTCTGAGTTTGGTTATCACATCGTCAAGTTGCTGGATAAGCATGATGATGGTAATCAGAAAAAATATGTTGCTGATGCTAAGGTAGAAAATTGGCGGGGAACCTACCAGCAGCAGGAGGAAGTAGAAAACCTTTTGCTGAATGAAATCTGCCAGCGTAATATTTGGTATAAGGCTGCTGCTGATAAAAAAGGTCTGGCTGCCTTCTATGCCAAGAATAAGAAAAAATACAAATGGGAAATGAAGCGCCTGAATAAGATGAAGGTTAATCTGCCCCGGAATGGCGAATACCCGGATGTGGTACTTGCTGACTATCAAGACTCGTTAGAGAAACAATGGGTCGCACAATTGAAGAAGAAATATAAAGTGGTGGTTTTCCATAGCATGTTGACCACTCTCAATATACATTAATATATTATAGAAACAATACATGAATACTGGATATAAAATGACAATGGCATTTATAGCCCTGCTGATGATAGTAGGAATAAGTGCTAGTGCAACTAGAGCAAGCCGTAGTGCTTTGGCTCATGAGGCTGATTCTGCAAATATCAAGCAACAAGCTGCTGCTGATTCTCAGAAAATCAATGAGGGTAGTGTGGTTGATGAGGTAATTTGGGTTGTCGGCGATGAGGCTATCCTGAAGTCAGACGTCGAGGTAACCCGTTTGCAGGCTGAGGCTGAAGGTATTAAATATACTGGTGACCCAGACTGCTCTATTCCTGAGCAGATTGCCGTTCAGAAACTGTTTCTCCATCAAGCAGCTATTGATAGTATCGAAGTATCTGAGTCAGAAGTCATGAATGGTATCGACGAACAGATCAACAGTTGGGTTTCCATGATTGGTTCTCGTGAAAAACTGGAGGAGTATCGCAAGCAAAGTATCACCCAGATGCGCCAGCAGATGCATGATGATTTCAAAAACCAACAGCTGATTCAGAAGATGAAGCAGGAACTGGTGAAGGATATCAAGGTGTCTCCAGCTCAGGTACGTAAATACTTTAAGGATTTACCTGCCGACAGTATCCCTTTTGTTCCTACAGAGGTAGAGGTTGAGATTCTTACCATGCAGCCACGTATTCCTCTTGAGGAGATTAACCGTGTGAAAAATCAGTTGCGTGAGTTTACTGACCGTGTGAATAAGGGTGAGACTTCTTTTGCTACTTTGGCTCGTCTTTATTCTGAGGATCCGGGTTCAGCCCGTATGGGTGGCGAGATGGATTATATCGGTAGAGGTATGTTGGATCCTGCGTTTGCAAATGTAGCATTCAATCTTACCGATCCTAAGAAAATCTCAAAGATTGTTGAGTCTGAGTTTGGTTATCATATCATCCAGTTGATAGATAAGCGTGGTGATAAGATTAAGTGTCGCCATATCCTGCTCAAGCCTCAGGTTTCTCAAGATGCTATTGATAAGTCTATCGGCCGTCTGGATTCTATCGGTAATGATATCCGTGCCGCTAAGTTTACCTTTGAGCAGGCTGTTGAAGCATTGTCTGATGATAAGGATACCCGCAACAACAAGGGGTTGATGGCCAATGTTACTCCTGACCAGTCAAGAACTTCCCGCTTCCAGATGAAGGATCTACCTACCGAGGTTGCCCGTACGGTAGATACAATGAGGTTGGTGAGGTTTCTGCACCTTTCACGATGGTGAATTCCAAGGGTAAAACCACTTGTGCTTTGGTAAAACTGGTAAGCCGTGTTGACGGACATAGAGCTACTATTACCGAAGATTTTCAGGTGATGAAGGATGTAGTGTTGGCTAAGGAGCGTGCCCAGACCTTGCACGATTGGGTAGTCAATAAAATCAAGCAGACTTATGTTCGTATGAACGATCGCTATAAGGATTGTAAGTTTGAATATCAAGGTTGGATTAAATGATAAATAAAAGATTAAATAATCATATCAGAGGGCATAGAATCATATCGGTTATGGTTCTATGCCTGTTTGGGTTTTGTCTGATGCAAGCCATGCAGGCTCCAAAGAAGCATGCCAGAAAACGCCCTCATGGTGACCGCGTATATCTTTTGCATGCAGATGAATTGTACTATGATATGTTCGGTAATAATCCTGATGCCCAAATATTGAAAGGTAAGGTCTCTTTCTTGCATCAGGCAGTCATCTTACCTGTGACAGCGCGTATTTCTATCAGGCTTCTAATTCCGTGAAAGCTTTCGGACATGTTCATTACCGGCAGGGAGACACCTTGTCACTCACTTGTGATAGAGCAGAGTATGATGGGCAGATGCAGATGATGAGAGCACGCAAGAATGTGGTCTTGCATCATCGTCGGCAGACTTTGCGTACTGATAGCTTGGATTTCGACCGCTTGTATAATATGGCAAACTTCTTTGACGGCGGAACGCTGATTGATGGTAAAGATAAGCTGGTTGCCGATTGGGGTGAGTATCATACCGAAACGCGTGAGGCTAAGTTTGTCTATAATGTTAAGTTGCGCAGCGGCAAGGAGGTTGTTACTACTGATACTTTGTATTACGATGTCCGTAAGTCAAAGGCTCACATGGTAGGACCTTCTAAGATTGTTTCTGGTGCAAGTGTTGTCAAGACAGAAGACGGATATTATGATACCAAGACCGATAGAGCACAGCTTTACGGCCGTTCTACGGTTATAGATAAAGACAAGACACTTACGGTGATACGCTCTATTATGTAAAGGATGGAGAGAGTACCGGATATGGTAATGTGGTTTATGTAGATAAGAAGAGTAAGAATTCCCTTACTTGCAATTATCTGCGTTACAACGAGAAAACCGGTAATGGCTTTGCCACCCGCAATCCTGTAGCGTTCGACTATTCGCAGAAGATACCCTTTGGGTTCATTCTGATACCATGCGTATCAATACCTTCCATATCAATACCGATTCGGTATACCGTAAGGTGCATGCTTATCCTAAGGTCCGTGCCTATCGCCTGGATATGCAGGCCATTTGCGATTCCCTGGTTTTCAATTCTCAGGATTCCTGCATGACCATGTATAAGGATCCTATCGTCTGGAATGGAAACCGTCAGTTGCTGGGCGAGAAGATTCTAGTCTTCATGAACGACTCTACCGTTCGTTTTGCCCATGTCATCGGACAGGCGCTGTCTGTAGAGCAGATGCCGGATAGTGTTCATTTCAATCAGATCAGTTCTTCTGAGATGAAATCTTACTTTGAAAAAGGTGAGATTAAACAAGGAGAGTCTATCGGTAATGTGCAGACCATCTATTATATGACGGATGATAAGGACAGTTCGCTCATTGGCTTGAATTTTCTGGAGACCGATACTATGCGCATGTATATGGGACCGGGCAGGAAGATGGAGAAAATCTGGACCAATAAGTTTACATCTACCATGTATCCTATGACGCAGATTCCGCCGGCAAAATATAAACTTAACAATTTTGCCTGGTTCGAGGACTTGCGTCCTAAAGATAAGAATGATATCTTTGTATGGCGTGGTAAATCCAAGGGCTCCGAACTCAAGAACATTAAGCGTCATGAAGCTCCACTTCAGAAACTGACTGACTGATTATAATGAAGCATCATTTTCTTATATGATTAATATTTAGAGATGAGTGATATTATTCAACTTTTACCCGATTCTGTTGCCAATCAGATAGCAGCAGGTGAGGTTATACAGCGTCCGGCTTCAGTTATCAAGGAGCTGGTCGAAAATGCAGTCGATGCGGGTGCCAGGAATATCCATGTCACAGTTACCGATGCTGGCCGTACCAACATCCAGGTGATAGATGATGGAAAAGGTATGTCTGAAACAGATGCTCGTTTGGCTTTCGAACGTCATTCTACTTCCAAAATCCGTAAGGCTGATGATTTGTTTGCACTTCGCACCATGGGCTTCCGTGGCGAAGCTTTGGCGTCTATAGCTGCTGTGGCTCAGGTAGAACTGAAGTCACGACAGGCTACCGATGAGATAGGAACCCTGATACAGATTTCTGGTTCCCGATATGAGAAACAGGAACCATGCTCCTGTGCTGTGGGAAGCATCTTCTCTGTCAGCAATATCTTTTATAATGTACCCGCGCGAAGGAAGTTCCTGAAGTCCAATTCTACAGAGTTGAACAATATTCTGACGGCTTTCGAGCGGATTGCATTGGTAAATCCTCAAATCACCTTTACTTTCCATAGCAATGGTACCGAAGTATTCAATTTGCGTGCCGCTAATTTGCGTCAGCGCATTCTCGATGTCTTCGGCAAGCGTTTCAATCAGGAACTCCTGCCGGTAAATGTAGAAACCACTATGTGTAAGGTGTCTGGATTTGTGGGCAAACCGGAATCTGCCAGAAAGAAAGGTGTGCATCAGTTCTTCTTTGTCAACGGGAGATACATGAAACATCCTTATTTCAATAAGGCTGTGATGGCTGCTTATGACCGCCTGGTTCCTCAGGGTGAACAGGTGTCTTACTTTCTGTATTTTGATGTAGATCCGAAGGATATTGATGTGAATATCCATCCTACGAAGACTGAAATCAAATTCGAGAATGAGCAGGCTATCTGGCAAATCCTCTCGGCTTCGGTCAAGGAGTCCATCGGTATGTTCAATGATGTACCTACCATTGATTTCGATACCGAGGATAAACCGGACATCCCTGTTTATAATCCGGAGATGAGCACTGCTGCTGTGGCACCGAAGATCAGTTTGAATCCTGGTTATAATCCGTTCAAGTCTTCCTCTTCCACAGGAGCAGTTCCTATGGGAGCAGGCTTCTCTGTTCCTAAGTCAAAGCCTCAGGTGGATGAAAAATGGGAACAACTTTATGAAGGACTCAAAGATCAGGATGATGTGCAGGGGATGGAGCAGACCATGGTGTTTTCCGATGATTCTAGTCAGGATAATACGCCAGACAGTATCATTGCAGAGAAATCGCCAGCCCATTACCAGTATAAAGGTAAGTATATCATGACTGCGGTAAAATCGGGATTGATGATTATCGACCAGCATCGTGCCCATGTGCGTGTCTTGTTCGAACAGTATTTGCGCCAGTTGGCTGACCGGACCTTTCATTCACAGAAAGTCCTCTTTCCTGAGGTTGTGCAGTTCCCGATGTCTGAGAAGGTAATCTTTGAAAAGATCCTGCCTGAAATGGAATCGATGGGCTTTGAACTGGAAGATCTTGGAGGCGGAAGCTATGCCGTTAATTCAGTTCCTGGCGGACTTGAAGGATTGAATCCTCTTAAACTGGTACAGGACATGGTTTCTTCTGCAGTAGAAAAGGGCGTATCAGCCATTGATGAAATCAATCAGACTTTGGCTTTGAGTCTGGCTCGCCAGGCTGCAATACCTCAGGGGCAGATATTGAGTAATGAAGAGATGGAGGGCTGGTGAATGATCTTTTTGCCTGCCAGAATGTCAATTATACGCCCGACGGAAAGTCGGTACTTTGTATCCTCCGTCAGCAGGAAATTGAGCATCTTTTAGGTTAAAAGCGGGGAAAAATCCCGTTTTTCTTAAAAAAGTTAACGAAAAATGCTATTTTTTTTTAGAAAATGAAGGTTATTTCAAAAAATAGTATTATCTTTGCTCCGTCATTCAGAAGATATATATAAATTGATTTTTAAATTATAAAGTTATGAAAAAGTTATTAGCAGTGCTAGCATTGGCTAGCGTAACAATGGGCAGTATGGCTCAGGATTCAGCAACTACTGAGAAGTATAGCGTTGCAACAAATTCTTTCTGGAGCAATTGGTTTGTTCAGGCAAACGTTGCTGGTTCTGCATTCTGGGCAACCAGGAAGAGGGCAATGGTTTCTCTAAGAGCCCATTCAAGGGTTTCAGAAACAATCTCGGCTTCTCTGTTGCTGTAGGTAAGTGGTTCACACCAGGTCTCGGTCTCCGTACCAAGTTCAATGGCGTTTGGGGCCGTACAGTAGTTTCTGAGAATAAGTCAACAAATGCAAATAAGTATTGGACTTTGAATGAGCAGGTTTTGTTCAATGTTAGCAATATGTTGTGTGGTTACAACGAGGCTCGTGTTTGGGATTGCATCCCTTACGCAGGTTTTGGTATTAACCGTAACATGAGCGCCAACTGCTATGCTCCTGTAGTTGGTGTTGGTATCTTGAACGAGTTCAAGATCAATAACAAGTGGGCTGTCAACCTCGATGTAAACTATGCAGTAGGTGCTAACGACTATGATGGTTACACAGGTGTATTGGCAGGTGCTAAGCCTAGTACATCTCACTCTATCGACAAGGCGATTGCAAGACGCGACCGTTCTTTGAATGTTGAGGTCGGTGTTACATACAACTTGGGTAAGGCTACTTGGAACAAGGTTCCAGATGTTGATGCTATCAACGCTCTTCATCAGTCAGAACTCGACGCTCTCAATGCTAAGTTGAACGATGCTAATGCAGAGAACGACCGTTTGAAGAATCTCTTGAACAACCAGAAGCCTGTAGAGGATAAGGCAGTTAAGGAGTATGTTGCTACTCCAGTTTCTGTATTCTTCAACATCGGCAAGTCTAAGGTTGCTTCTAAGAAGGATCTCGTAAACGTACAGGCTCTCGCTCAGTATGCTAAGGACAACAACGCTAAGTTGGTAGTTAACGGTTATGCTGACAGCGCTACTGGTTCAGCAGCTGTTAACCAGAAACTTTCTAAGGCTCGTGCTGAGAAGGTAGCTGATGAGCTCGTTAAGTTGGGTGTCGCTAAGGAGAACATTGTAGTTAAGGCTAACGGTGGTGTTAAGGATTTAACTCCTGCTTCTTACAACCGTCGTGCAACTGTTCAGGTTGGTGAGTAATTATACAGTATATATAATATAAGGTATCTAATTTCCGCAACACTATAATTTAATATTTTTTATAAGCACCTGAGCAACAAAAAAGTTGCTCAGGATTTTGCCATGTCAGAAATTTCACTTATCTTAGTGTTGTAAAATAAAAACAAACAAAATTCTGAATGACATGCAAAAGTACAAATAAAATCTG
>ENA-OQHV01000037-OQHV01000037.1-human-gut-metagenome-genome-assembly--contig:-NODE-37-length-23375-cov-1.922058_pt1 | contig 23375 bp, 16 predicted proteins | sample MGYA00242641_ERZ504732 | MGnify/ENA primary metagenome ERZ504732 (study PRJEB26092, sample SAMD00036222) | human gut metagenome | host: Homo sapiens | study: EMG produced TPA metagenomics assembly of...
TATTTGCAGCGGTAAAGTTTTATTTTTAGGCATTTGTTGAATGCCCCTTCTTTATAAACAAAGAAATTGTATAAGCTGTATGAAACGAAAATTACACCTTATTATATATGTAGCGATCATCGTGTTGCTGACCGGTTGTGCTCAGAAGCCTAGGAAGTTTGTCATTGGCGTATCCCAGTGTTCGGAAGATGTCTGGCGCGATAAACTGAATGATGAACTGAAGATGGGCGAGTATCTCAACGATTCGCTTATCGTGAAACTGGCTTCTTCCAACGATGATAATGTGTTGCAGAATAAGCAAGTTAACCAGTTTATCGATGAGGGCGTAGATCTGCTTATCGTATCTCCTAATCAGCTGAGTGCTATATCCAAGTCGGTAGAGCGTGCTTACGATAAAGGTATTCCTGTGATTCTCTATGACAGGAAGACCAATTCTGATAAGTATACGGCATTTATCGGCTGCGATAACTATACTATAGGTAAATCGATGGGAACTTTTATCGCCCAGCAGCTTCAGGGAAAGGGCCGCATCGTTGAAATCAGTGGTTTGGAGGGCTCTTCGCCTGCTTTGGAGCGTCATCGTGGTTTTATGGATGCTATCAAGCCTTATCCGGGGTTACAGGTTGTAGCTCGGAGGAAGGAAACTGGAAAGAAGAGGGTGGAATCCAGGCGATGAAACGCATATTGAAACAGACACAGGACTTTGATTATGTCTTTGCCCATAATGACTGTCTTGCCTGGGGAGCTTATGTGGCTGCCCGCCAGATGAGGGTAAAGCGTAACTATAAGTATACCGGAGTAGACGGCATGGCTACCGAAGGTGGTGGTTTGGAACTTGTGCGCGATGGTATTTTCGAAGCCTCTTATCTTTATCCTACCAAGGGTGACGAGGTCATAGCGCTTGCCATGAAGATATTGAAGCATCAGCCTTATGAACGCGACAATTATCTGAGCACTTCTATTATAACCCAGGCAAATGCTGCCCTTACATTGATGGAGGCTAGAGATGCCGAGCGTCAGGCGCACAATTTGAAGACTTTGCATAAGCAGGTAGACCAGTATCTGTCTGATTATAATTCACAGAAAGTCATGCTCATAGGTCTGTGTCTGTTCCTGCTTGTTTGCCTCGCTGCTGCGGCTTTAATTTTCAGAGGTTATCTGATAAAGGTGAGGCTGAACGAAACATTGGCTAAGACAAATGGCGAACTGAAGCGACTGAATGTAGAATTGGGTGAAAAGAATGAAGAATTGAAACGATTGAATGAGGAGGTCTTGGAACTCACTCATTCCCGTTTGGTATTCTTTACCAATATCAGTCATGAACTTCGCACGCCTTTAACCCTGATAGCCGACCCGGTAGAGATGCTGCTTGAAGATTCCGGCATCAAGGGCAAGAGCCGCGAACTCTTGAAGATGGTGCAGCGTAACGCCCTTGCTCTCCAACAGTTGGTAAGTAACATTCTTGATTTCCGTAAGATTCAGAATGGCAAGATGGAACTGAAACTCTATCGCTTCGACATTGTGAAGACCTTGACGATGTGGGTGGGCGACTTCCAGCTTACTGCCGAGCGCAAGCAGATCAGACTGCATCTGGATGTTGATGACTTGAAAGGCAGCCATGAAATGATAGCCGATCAGGATAAGATTTCCCGTATCGTGTTCAATCTGTTGAGCAATGCCTTGAAATATACGCCTGCTGGTGGCGAAATCTTTGTTTCGCTGAAAGATGAAGGTGCCAATCTCCGTCTTGATGTGAAAGATACGGGCAAGGGTATCTCGCAGGATGAGGCTGATAAGATCTTTGAACGCTTCTTCCAGGCCAAGGGTGCTGCCAGCGGTACGGGTATCGGTCTGGCTCTGGTGAAATCATTTGTAGAGTTGCATCATGGTGAGGCTAGGGTAGAAAGTGAACTGGGAAAGGGCTCTGATTTTATCGTTGTCATTCCTCGTGAGCAGGAGGGTGATTCACAAGTTATCCACAATGATGTGGATATTGTGGATAACTCTGTAAATGCTTCTGCGTCAACTGGTAAGAATGTTATAGATGAAACTGTTTTGCAATATATTGACGATGGAGACAGAAGTCGTGGAAAAGTTCAGCGGTTGGTAAGCGAGAATACCAATCGTCCTACTGTTCTGGTTATTGATGATAATACCGATATCCGTCAGTATGAGCGTACACTTTTGCAGGATGAGTATGTTGTTCTTGAGGCTGCTGATGGTAAAGAGGGGCTGGCTGTCGCATTGAAAGAGGTGCCTGACCTGGTAATCTGCGATGTGATGATGCCTGTTATGGACGGATTGGAGTTGACAGAACAGTTGAAGACGAATACGGCTACCTCTCATATCCCTGTTATTATGCTCACTGCGAAGAACCTGGAGGAGCATCGCGCAGAGGGTTATGAGCATGGAGCAGATTCCTATATTACCAAACCATTCCACAGCAAGGTGCTTCTCGCCCGTATCGAGAATCTCTTGCGACAGCGTCAGCTCCTGAAGAATCTTTATCAGGGGACTAAAGAGGCTGAGAAGGAGATTTCTGAGGCTCATCTGGAAGATCGTGACAAGCAGTTCCTCAAGCAGCTTCAAGCCATTATTCAGAAGAATATTTCTGATAGCGAGTTTAGAGTTGAGGATATGGGACAGCAGATTGGCTTAAGCCGTGTGCAGCTCTATCGCAAGGTGAAGGCGATGACAGGCTCTTCTGTTGTTGACTTACTCCGTAAGGCTCGCCTTGCCAAGGCTAGGCGTTTGCTCGAAACCCGTAGCATGAGTGTCTCTGAAGTAGCCTATGAAGTGGGCTTCTCTGCGCCGTCTTACTTCACAAAATGTTTCAGGAAGAGTATGGAATGTTACCTGGTGATGTAGGTAATGTGATGAAATAGAGAGAAATACGCTATACCTGAAGTGTAAAATCTGTGAATATATGGATAAAAATCGTTCATTTCCTAGCATAAAAGGTACATTGTATCATTTTTGTCACTATTTGAACGATAATTACAGCTGGGTTTCGCTGAAACTTACTATCTTTGCACCAGAATTTAGAAGTTTATAAATTGTTTCATGCAGAAGTAGTTGCATTTTCATAGGTTTAGGTTTTTAGGTTTTATGTTTTAAGGTTATAGGATTGAGTATTCATTAAGGTAAGTAGTTTTCTTTAAGGTAAAAAGTTTTGTTTTGGGAAATAACTAGTAATGAGAGAAAGCAGCTGTATAGACGGGATGTCTGACAGCTGCTTTTCGCGTATTATCTGGTTTGTTACTTTTTAAGCGGGCATACTATAGCTTTTTAAAGGGGCTTATTCCCAATCTTCGAATTCCAGTTCCAGTTCTTTGTATTCGGGCTTGAAACTGCTGTTCTCCTTATCTTGCTTCCTGGCTTCTTCTGATGAGGCGTTGCTTACGGACAGACCAAGCAGGCGGATGGGATGAGCCGAGGAGTAATCTACCTGTTTCAGCAGCCGTTTGGCAAGAGGTAGAATATCATCCTTCTTTTTCAGAACCTTTTCTTGCGAGATGCTTCGTGTTATCTGGGTGAAATCGGCAAACTTCACCTTCAGCGTCAGGGTTCTTCCTTCGAAACCGCTTTTGGCGATGCGCTCCAGCAGTTCGAGTACAGTATGGTACAGTTCGATAATCACAGCCGTTTTTAGATAGATATCTTCCAGGAAAGTCTGTTCGCAGCCTACCGATTTCCGTTCCCGGTAGGTGATGACAGGTCGTTCATCTATCCCCCTTGCGAAATCATAGAAGATGTGTCCGGCTTTTCCGAACATTTCTACCAGATGTTCTTCGGATACTTTCCTCAGGTCAGCTCCGTTGAAGATACCCATAAAATGCATCTTTTGCAGTGTTTTCTTGCCCACACCCCAGAAATCCTCTACAGGAAGCTGGGCGATGAAATCGAGCGCCTTGTCGGGATGAATGGTGCAGATGCCGTCGGGCTTGCGGTAATCAGAAGCCACTTTGGCGAGAAACTTGCAGTAGCTGATACCTGCCGAGGCGGTGAGTCCGGTTGCCTCCTTGATACGGGTTTTGATTTCTTTGGCAATATCCACCGCCAGTTCTATCCCTTTCTTATTCTGCGTTACATCAAGAAAGGCTTCATCTATGGAGATGGGTTCGATGAGGTCGGTATATTCCTGGAATATCTGATGTATCTGATGGGATATTTTAGCATAATAATCATGCCGGCAGGGCACGATGATGAGGTTAGGGCAGCGCTGCTTGGCTTGAGCGATGGATTGCGCCGAGTGAACGCCATACTTCCTTGCCTCATAGCTGGCTGTAGAAACCACACCACGAGGTCCGTCGAAGCCAACCGCTACCGGTTTGCCCCGAAGTTCCGGATTGTCTCTTTGCTCTACCGCAGCAAAGAAGGCATCCATGTCGATATGTATGATCTTTCGCTCTGTCATTCTAGCCTTATTTTTTCCAAAAGTACAAAAAAGATGCGTTTCCACAAAATCTAAGCTGTTTTTTATTGTTCGTTAACGTTTTTGGGTATTAGCCTACATGGTCCATCGAAATAGGCTGCGTTGAGCATCGCAAGTACTTGCGTTAGCCAACTCAAGTACTTGCGTTAGTCAACGAAGCTATCTGCGTCTGCTTCCGGAGTCGTCTCCGATAGCTTCCGGAGTCGTCATCGATAGCTTGTTGAGTCGTCTCCGTTAATTTAACAAGTCGTCTCCGATAGCTTACGGAACCACTTGAGTAAGCTGAACCAAACACTTGACCTCACAGACTCAAGCACTTGACCTCACTGATTCAAGCACTTGAACTCATTAACTCAAGTATATCATGACACGCTCTTAATTGTCTGTAGTAATCTGTATGACTCCCTTTGTCTGAAATAGAAAAGAGTTAGTTAAGAAGTAGAAAGTAGCAGAAAAGTGTGAAATTCCGTTCATGTAATAGCAATTATGTTACAATGAACGGAATTTTTTATTCGATGAAATGATTTTTTAAGCCGCTGTTCAGACCTTTATGTATTTTTGCAGCAGAAATCAAAACATTAACGCTAACAAATTAAACATTTAAAGTATGAACAACTTTTTAAATGGAAAGAGCGCAGCTATGATGCTTGCACTTTCATTGGTAAATGTTACAGCAGCTTTTGCACAGGATGATAATTCAAGTGCTAAGGAAGAGGGTAATCGTAATGTGATGCTCAATGCAGCCAGTGCGAATGGACCTCGTGAGATTCAGATAGGCTTGCCTTCTGCCGATGTCAACGTCTTGGAGAACGGTTTGCCTGTTACTTACGCTACCAATCCTCATTCTGTCAATACCATCTGGCGTGGTGATGCAAGTTTGAGCCATCAGGGTTTGCTCAAGATTGCAGAGACAGCTATCACTACCGGTAATATCGGTTATGCAGTGAACTCTTTCACACAGAAGGGACAGAAGGGATTCAATGGTACACTGAACTATAAGAGCAATCATTTCGGATTGCAGGAATTCTCTCTGAATATGAATGGTGATTTGGGTAAGGACTGGTACTACAGCTTTAATATGTATCAGGATTTCGACCCGGGAACCTTCAAGATCAAGTCTACTCCTTATCAGGACCGTACTCAGATTTACAAGGCACTCCTCACCAAGAAGTATAACGGCAATCGTGGTGAGTTCACTGCCATGTATAAGTATGCCAATAGCCATAACGTGTATAGCTATGCTACCCAGAGTGCTCCATTTATCTATGTAGGTGATGGAAGCGTGAAGGAGTATGGCGATTTCAAGCTCGGTACCACCTCTTATCTCCCTATCGATAACGAGATGACCTATCGTGATATGCGTACTGGTGAGTTGAAGCAGACTTCTCTCTATGATGCCTGTCTGAACAAGACAAGCGAGGTAACCCTGATGAACAACTATCGTTTTGACAACGGTTTGAACTGGAAGGCTACCTTGAAGTACGATCATTCTCGTGGTGCGATGGTTTACCAGTCTCCAATGTCTATCATCGATTTGAAGAGTGCTGCCAATCAGGGCGTATATAATTATATGTATCGCGACATCAACGGACAGACCAAGGCTTACAATGGTCAGTATGTTCAGACCCGTATGTCTTGTCTCAATGCCGGTAAGATTGATGAGGCTCTCTTCACCACCGAGCTTAGCAAGAAATTCAGTACATCCACCTTCCGCCTCGGCGTGATGAGTGGTTCTATCATATTGATATTGCTCAAATACAACAATGTATGACCAGAGTGTACCTGCTGATGGAAGTTATGCCCTGCGAATTTGGGATGCAAACAAGCGCGACAGCTACTTCTACGATTTCAACAAGAACGCCTCTGAGTATTACAAGGGAAGCGAAAACAAGCTGGCTCTCTACTTCACTCACGATTGGGATGTCACCAACAAGTTGAATCTCTACTATGGTGCCCGTCTGGAGTGGCAGAAGCTGAAGGGTGAAAACGCAGCAGTGAAGAATGCAAAGGGTGAATTCGTAGGCCGTTTTGCCGATTACTATCTCGGTGCTACGGCACCAGATAAGACTAAGATTGCTCCGGCTGACTTGAGTTACAACTGGTTGAACTACGATTTCTCTGTAGCAGCAACTTATAAGTTGACCGATAACTTCGGCTTCACTGGCGATTTCACTTACATCGTTCAGCATCCTAAGTTCGAGGCTTTTGCCCCAGCTGCATTGCCAAATACGGATAAGATTTCTGTGCCACTCGGTCGTGCAGGTATCTACTACAATAACTCATGGTTGAGTTTGACATCGTTGTTCTCTTACATATCAAAGACCAACAACAACTCAACTCTGAACTTGCAGCATGGCAGTGAGATCAAGGCAGCTCCTTTGACTTACGATATCCAGACATGGGGATGGACAACCGACGCTGTGGCTCATCCATTCAAGGGATTCGATTTCCACTTCCTCTTCACTTATCAGAAGCCAACTTACAAGAAGTATGAAACCAGCATCACCTTCAGCGATGGCTATGTTGGCAACATCAATGCCACAGGTAATATCGTAGCCGAGATCCTCAGATCCTCATCGAGTTGGACCCAAGCTACATGATTACCAAGGACATCAAGCTCTGGACCAGCTTCCGTTACTTCAGCAAGACCTACGCCAACATCAACGAGGCATATTACTTCAACGGTCACTGGGAGACTTTCGGAGGTTTGAACTGGCAGGCAACCAAGCGCTTGGCTCTCGGCTGCACCGTAGTCAACTTCCTCAATCAGACTGGTGCCAAGGGTAGTATCGCAGGTGCCGAGCTGATTACCAAGGATGAGGCAAAGGGAATCAAGAATCAGATTATGACGGGTAGCTATCTTCGTCCATTCACTGTTGAATTCACAGCTTCGCTGAAGTTCTAAGCGATATAAATATCAATAAACATCATCGACAGCTCCTATACATAATATTATGTATAGGGCTGTCGGTAATAAGACAAACAATAATACGTTATAGATATAAACAATAACAATTAACAATAATAGTACAATGAGAACAAACAATATGATGAAGGCTGCCTGCCTCATGTTGATGGCATCAGCTACAACTTCTGCCTTTGCACAGAAGATGAACATCGAACACAAGGGTGATACTACTATCATCAAGGTGGAGAATCCTACCAAGTATCTTCTTCTCCCTATCCAGGAAGAGAAGGATGAGGCCCAGGTTTTGCTCGATACAGGTTCTAAGGATGATACCTGGATGGACGTTCGCCTGGCTCAGAATGGTTCTGATTACTATGTGCCTTTCGCTTTGGGCAAGGGCAAGACCGCTACAGTCAAGATTCTTGGCCTGAAGAAGGATGCTTTGGCTCTCAACTTGCTCAAGCTCAGCGATACATTTGATACTACCAACACCGATTACTATCGTCCATCTTATCACTTCACTCCGCTCTACGGCTGGATGAACGACCCTAATGGTATGGTGTATAAGGATGGTGAGTATCATCTCTATTTTCAGTATAACCCATACGGAAGCAAGTGGGGCAACATGCACTGGGGACATGCCGTAAGCAAGGACCTGGTTCATTGGGAGCACCTCGATCCAGCCATCGCTCGCGACCCTGTAGGTCATATCTTCTCTGGCAGTTCTGTCATCGACAAGAAGAATACTGCTGGCTTTGGCAAGAATGCCATCATCGCCATCTATACCAACAACAGTGTGAACCACGATGAGGTGCAGTGCATCGCCTACAGCAATGACAATGGCCGCACCTTCACCAAGTACGAGGGCAACCCAGTGTTGACTCCATTCGATGGTTTGAAGGACTTCCGCGACCCTAAGGTATTCTGGTATGAAAAGGGAAAGTGCTGGTACATGATTGTTTCTGCTGATAAGGAGATGCGTTTGTACAAGTCAAAGAATCTTAAGAAGTGGAATTATGTTAGTGCTTTCGGTAAAGGTATAGGTCAGCAGCCATGTCAGTATGAGTGTCCTGACTTCTTCCAGTTGCCTGTAAATGGTGATAAGAAGAAGATGAAGTGGGTAATGACGATGAATATCAATCCAGGCTGCTGGTTTGGTGGCAGCGCTACCGAGTATTTCGTAGGCGATTTCGATGGCAAGAAGTTTACTTGTCCTGATGCCAACGAAGTAAAGTGGCTCGACTGGGGTAAGGATCACTATGCTACCGTTACCTTCTCAAATACAGGCGACCGAGTATTGGGAATCACCTGGATGAGCAACTGGCAGTATGCCAACCTCACTCCGTTCAAGCAGAACCGTGGTGCCAACGGTTTGCCAAGAGAATTGAAACTTTACGAGAAGAATGGCAAGTATTATGTTTCAGAGAATGTAGCTCCTGAAGTATATGCTTTGAGAAAAGAAACCAAGGATTTGGCTGATGCTTCTGTTGCCGATGCCAAGGATCTGAAGGGTGTTGCTGCCAATATGAATGGTGCCTTCGAGATCGAGGCCGATGTAACTCCAGATGCCAACGGCATTGCCGGTATTGAGATTTCAAACAACAAGCGTGAGCGCACCCTGATTTATTTCGATATGAAGCAGGGCAAGGTGGTTATGGATAGAACAGAGAGCGGTTTGACCGATTTCGGCAAGCAGGCAGTTCCTCACGATATCGAGTTGGCTTGGGACAAGCAGCGTGCTGCAGAAGGCAAGGAGCCTGCCCGCATCGCCAACTCCATCAACTACAAGAACGATTTCGCTCTGGCTACCTGGGCTCCGTTGAGTCTTTGCGAGGATGGCAAGAAGACTTATCATGTTGATATCTTCGTAGATAAGTCATCAGTTGAGCTCTTCGTAGATGGCGGTCGCATCGCCATGACCAACCTCGTCTTCCCTGTAGCTCCATACGAGAATGTGAAGCTTTACACCCAGGGTGGCAAGGCTGAGTTCAAGAACCTGAAGGTTCATAAGCTCGGCTTGTAATCACGTAAAATCGAGTGTTTCGGAAAAAATATAATAAAAGCCGCAGTTTGTAAACGCAAACTGTGGCTTTTTCGTTTTTTTATGCTATCTTTGCACACAGATAAGTTTTTAAAAGATAGATCATGATGGAACAGCAAGTAAAACTAGTACCTTATGGGGTGGCAGATTTTGCTACGGTAATAGAGCAGAATCTATATTATGTGGATAAGACGATGTTTATCCCGGAGCTGGAGAAGCAGCCTCGCAATCTCTTCTTCATCCGCCCTCGTCGTTTTGGTAAGAGCATATTCTTGAGTATGCTCTATTCTTACTATGACTGTACGCAGAGCCATAAGTTCCAGAGTCTTTTTGGAAATCTGTGGATAGGCCAGCATCCTACTCCTTTGCAGGGAAAGTATCAGGTGCTGTTCCTCGATTTCTCCCAGATTACGGGTAATATCGACAAGCTTGAGACGAAGTTTAATTCTTATCTCAGCATCAACCTCGATGCTTTTGTCCGTCAATACTCAGAATATTATCAGGCAGAGATGGAAGAAATCCTGGCGCAGGAAGATTTCGAGGAAAAGATGGAACTGATATTCAAGGCTGCCAAGGCGCACCAGTATCATCTGTATCTCATCATCGATGAGTATGACAACTTCACGAATGTCATACTCAACGAACGTGGTGAAAATGTGTATCATGCGATTACCCATGCCGACGGCTTTTATCGTGATGTCTTCAAAAAGTTCAAGGGTAATTTTGAGCGTATCTTCATGATGGGTGTGAGCCCTGTAACCCTGGATGATGTGACGAGTGGATTCAATATAGGTTGGAACATTTCTATCAAGCCGGAGTTTGATGAGATGCTGGGCTTCTCTACCACTGATGTGGTGGAGATGTTTACCTATTATAAGGAGCATGGTAGTATTCCTGTCGATAGTGATATTGATGCCATCGTCAATGATATGAAGCCATGGTATGACAATTATTGCTTTGCAGAAGAAGCATTGAAGAAGAAAACTCGTATGTTTAATTGTGATATGGTTCTTTATTACCTTCGTAATTACATGGATAACGGATGTTCTCCTCGTCAGATGATAGACCCGAATACCCGTACCGATTACGGCAAGATGAAGAAACTCTTGCAGTTTGACAAGCTGGATGGAGAGCGTAAGGGCATTATCCGCAAGATAGCAGAAGAGGAGCAGATTGTTACCCAGCTTTATGAGTCGTTTTCTGCGTATCAGATTCCAAAGGCAGAGATATTCCCAAGTCTTCTGTTCTATTATGGCATGTTGACCATCAAGGGAACTCGTGGATCCAAGCTCATTCTGGGCATTCCGAACAATAATGTCCGCAAGCAGTATTATGGTTATCTGGAAGAAGAGTATCAGGCAAAGGCTTATGTGGATGTCAACCAGCTCACCGATTACTATTATGACATGGCATACGATGGTAAGTGGGAAGAAGGATTGCGCTTCATGGCAGATGCCTATGCCAAGGTTTCTTCGGTGCGTGATGGCATTGAGGCTGAGCGAAACCTGCAGGGATTCTTTATGGCTTATCTGAATCTGAATGATTATTATATCACGGCTCCAGAGTTGGAGTTGAATCATGGCTATTGTGATTTCTTCCTTTTGCCAGACCTTACCCATTATGCCAGTCAGCATAGCTACATTCTGGAGTTGAAGGTTCTTTCTAAGAAAGATTTCTCTGCGATAGTTGAAGGTGAGTTTACGGAAGATGGCAAGCCTATGACCAAGGCCGAGAAACAGTGGCGTGAGGCTGTAGAGCAGATTCTTCGATATGCTGAGCTCCAAGGGTTGAGGCTTTGCGCCAAGGTACAAAACTCCATCTCATCATCATGCAGTTTGAGGGGTGGGAACTTAAACGGATGGAAGAAGTATGAAATCAATGAAAAGACTCTATATTATATTAATTGTACTGTTTAGTAGTATGCTTCTTCTTCTGGATTCATGCACCCAGAAGAATGTGGTGATTGGTGTGTCGCAATGTTGCGGTGGAGTTTGGCGCGAGAAGGTGAATAATGAGATGCGACTGGCGCAGTATCAATATAAGAATGTGGATTTGCTGTTTACTACTGCAGAGAATGACGGGCAACGCCAGGCTCGTCAGATAGACAGTATGATAGCCAGGAAGGTAGATTTAATCGTGGTGGCCCCTGATAACGTGAATGATGTTACTCCCGCCATCGAGCGAGCTTATCGTGCGCATATCCCGGTTATTCTCTTCGACAGAAAGGTAAAGACAACCCATTATACAGCTTCCATCGGTGGCGATAATGTAGGAGCGGGTAGGGAAGTAGCCCGCTTTCTTGCCAGTAAACTGGATGGAAAAGGTACCGTAGTTGAGATTACGGGCTTGAAGGATGCTTCCCCTGTCATTGAGCGCCATCGCGGTTTCCACGAGGTGATGAAGAATTACCCGGGAATCAAGGTTGTTACCCTGGAAAGCAACTGGAAGTTAGAGCGTGCCCAGGAGTTAATGAAGCAATATCTGGATAATGGCGGACATGCGGATGGCGTGTTCGGGCATAGCGACTTGGGTGCCATAGGAGCCTTTCTGGAAGCAGAGAGACGAGGCATTGATAAGCAGATGCTGATAGTAGGCATTGATGGATTGCCTGGAGAATGGGAAGGAGTGGATAGAGTGAAGAGAGGACAGTTTGCTGCTTCTTATGTCTATCCTACCCAGGGCGAAAAGATTATGGAATTGGCTATGAATATCCTTCAGGGTAAACCCTATAAGAAGGATAATGTGATGAAATCATTCCTTGCTACCCCGGAGAATTGTGATGCCATCGCCCTGCAATATCAGGATTTGGAAGCCAAGATGAAGAATCTGGATCAGATTTCTGACAGTCTTGATTCTTATTCAAAGGTTTCCCGTATCCAGAAATGGATGCTTTTGATTGCCTTTATTGTAGTTCTGATTCTGTTCTTTGTCATCTGCTATATATATAAGGTATATAGAAAGAAGCTGCAGAAACAGAAAGCCGTGGCTCGTGGCTTCATCGAGAACAAGGAGGGCTGGGCTGCTGAACTGAATCATCTGGATGAGAGTAATCGTTACTTCATGGACCGTTTCAAGAAGAAGATTCTTGAGAATATGGGCAATGCTGATATGAAGATGGATGATTTGGGTGCCGAGATGCAGTTGAGTAAAGTACAGCTCTATCGCAAGGTGAAGGCTATGACAGGAAAAACACCTGCCGAGCTCTTGAAAGAGATGCGCCTGCAGAGAGCCTATACGCTCCTGATGCAGACTGATAAGACTATATCTGAAGTCTCGGCAGAAGTAGGCTTTGCATTACCGGGCTATTTCTCTTCATGTTTCAAGAAACAATATGGCGTTCTTCCAACCGATTTACGACATAAACCGGTGTAAGATGTATGATATGGTTCTAACTCCTTTAAAATAAGTACTTTAAAATCTTAGCAAAAGATAAGAAAATCGTTTCATGTAACATAATTATTGTTGCAGGAACGATTTTTTTTATTTATATAACAGCTTTTTCCCTAATTTTGCAGCAGATACAAGCAATGACAATTTTTGAAACTTAAAACGTTATAATAGTATGAACAATCTTTCAAGATTACTGATGAGCTCTGCGCTCTGTACTGTTTGCACCGTAGCTAGTGCACAACAGGTAAATGTAAATGGCATCGTAAAGGATGCTACCGGTGAGACAGTCATTGGAGCATCTGTTATGGTGAAAGGCACAAAGACTGGTACTGTTACCGACTTTGATGGTAACTTTCATATAGAATGTGCTCCTGGTTCCACACTTGTTATATCTTATATTGGATATAAGACGCAAGAAGTAAAGGCTTCAGACAATATGGAGGTAACACTTCAGGAAGATGCCAACGACTTGCAGGAAGTAGTTGTAACAGGTTATACCACTCAGCGAAAGGCCGATTTAACAGGTTCCGTGGCTGTGGTTTCAACCAAGAACCTGAAGACAAGTTCAGAGACAGACCCGATGCGTGCTTTGCAGGGGCGTGTTCCTGGTATGACTGTTACTGCTGATGGTTCTCCTATTGGTTCTGGAACCGTACGTATTCGTGGTATCGGTTCTTTCAACTCTTCTCAGGACCCTCTTTATATCATAGATGGTGTACCTACCAATATGGCATTGAATACCCTCAATACAAATGATATCGAGAGCATGCAGGTATTGAAGGATGCTGCATCAGCCTCTATCTATGGTTCCCGTGCTTCGAATGGTGTCATCATCATCACCACCAAGAAAGGTAAGAAGGGTAGCAAGGTGGCTGTTGACTTCTCTGCCAACCTGACTGCACAGTTCTATTCCAACCAGTCGAAGATGAAGCTGATGAACTCCAGCCAGTATGCTACTGCGATGGCTCAGGCAGCCCTGAACGATGGACTCGATCCTGTGGCTTATGCTGCCAACTACGGCATCGACTTGAATGCTGCCTCTGGAACTCCAATCACCGTTTGGAATCCTGCTACCAACCAGTATCAGAACTATACTATCAATGGTCGATATGACGGCTACATCAATGCCAAGAAAACCATGCGATTCTCTGATACCGACTGGCTCGATGAAATCTCTCGCACAGGTTTCTCTCAGAACTACGACCTCTCTGTATCTCATGCCAATGACAAGCATAGCGCTATGTTCTCCTTGGGATACAAGAACAATGAGGGTGTCTTGAAATATACCGACTTCGAGAATATCTCAGCTCGTTTGAACACCTCTTGGAATTTGAACAAGATCGTAACCGTAGGTGAGAATGTAACATTGACTTATACCTCTCAGGTAGATTGCCATCCGATGGAGAATGCCTTGAAGATGCCTTCCATCGTTCCGGTTTACGAAGAAGATGGCAAGACCTTCGCAGGTCCTGTTGGTAGTATGGCCGACCGTCAGAACCCTTGTCGTGAGCTGTATCAGAACCGCAACAACCACCTCGATTACTGGCGCATCTTCGGTAATGCTTTCGTAGAATTGAAGCCTGTCAAGGGATTGACCCTGCGCTCTAACTTCGGTTGGATTTCAAGACATCGTTTATCAATGCGATGACGAATACTTATCATTCCGATATTGTCAACAATGACATCGCCAAGACAACGCTCTCGAATAACAATGAGACCAACTGGACATGGTCTAACACAGCCCAGTACGTTACCCAGATTGGCAAGCACAACATCGATGTACTCGGTGGTATGGAAGTTTCCAAGCAGTCGGTTATCGATTTCTCTGCCTATTCAGAAGGCTATGCGCTGGAAGATAAAGATTATATGTGGCCAAATGCTGCCACGGGAACGATGCGTAACTCGGGTGCAAAGTTTGGTTATCGCCTGGCTTCTTTCTTTGGAAAGGTGAACTACAACTGGGATGATCTCCTCCTGGCTTCCTTCACTATCCGTCATGATGGTTCTTCACGTTTCGGTAAGGCACATCGCTGGGGTACTTTCCCTGCTGCATCCCTCGGCTTCCGATTCTCTAATCTTCTGAAGAAGGATTGGTTGGATGATGCCAAGCTGCGTCTTTCCTGGGGTCAGACGGGTAACCAGGCTATCGACAACAATGCACAGTTTGGTCTTTATGTAGTGGATTACGGACTAGACCGTGTAACCTCTACTGCATACGACCTCTTCCTGCAAGGTTCAGGTACCTTCCCTTCTGGTTATCGTGCCACTCAGTTGGCTAACCCTAACTTGAAATGGGAGGCTGCTACCCAGTATAACGTAGGTTTGGATTACACCCTGTTTGGCAACACCCTCTATGGTACAGTGGATGCCTATATTAAGAATGTGAAGGATATGTTGATTAATCCTGCTTATCTGGGTGCAACTGGTGAAGGTGGAAATTCATGGCAGAATGGTCCTTCGCTCCGCAACTGGGGTATGGAGTTCACCGTGGGTTATCGCAAGACCTTGGCTAATGGACTTGGCATCGATGTGAACGGCAATCTGGATTTCTTCCGCAACAAGGTTACTTATTTGCCAGCAACAACAACAGGTGCTTACGCTCACACTTCTAAGGAAAACCTGGTGCAGAGTGGCAAGTCTTATGGTTCTATCGTAGGTTATGTAGCCGATGGAATTTTCCAGAATCAGGAAGAAGTAGATAAGTCTGGACAGCCAAACGCACGTGTCGGTGGATTGAAATACAAGGACTTAGATGGTAAAAATGGAATTACTTCAGATGACCAGACTTGGATTTTCGACCCTGTGCCAGCCTTCTCTTATGGTTTGAATATTGCTCTCAACTACAAGGGCTTTGATTTCAGTATGTTCTGGCAGGGTGTCTATGATCAGGATGTGTATAACAACCAAAAGTTCCAGACCGACTTCTGGGCTATTACTGATGGTGGTTCTAACAAGGTACCCGTTTGCTCGATGCTTGGAATACCAACAATACCGGTTCTTCTATCCCACGTCTGAGCACCATGAATACAGCTGATGAGGGTCGTGCTTCCTCTTACTACGTTGAGAATGGTTCTTACTTGAAGTTGCGCACCTTGCAGGTGGGTTACACTATCCCAAGCAGCATCCTCTCTAAGTTGAAGATGACCAGTGCCCGTGTCTATCTCTCAGGTCAGAATCTTTTGACCATCAAGAGCAATAGCCTGACCTGTTCAGACCCAGAGAATCCAAACTGGAACTATCCACTTTCAACATCCGTATCATTCGGACTTCAGGTAGGTTTCTAAAATGTTTCATATTTTTTAAAGAGAATTCTAAGATGAAAAAGTTATATACAATGGTGCTTGCAGCAGCACTGATAGGAACATTCACCAGTTGTGATGATTTCCTGGATTACACCCCAACAGCTGTGGTTGATGAAGACAAGGCTTTCAGCGAGCCAGACAAGATGGTAAACAGTGCCTATGCGATGTTGGGCGACTGTTGGTATTCTTACCCATTCAACCTTTGGCCATACGGTGACCTTTCTTCAGACGATTGTTTGAAGGGTGGCGGTGGTACCGGTGACACCGGTTATCACGATGTAGAGATCTGGAGTACCTTAACCTCTACTAAGGGCGAACTCGACGAGTTATGGTATCGTCTCTATTGTGCCGTTTCCCGTTGCAACCGTGCCTTGGTTTCTTTGCAACAGAATGGTGAGAGCACACTGGGTGCTGAGGTAACCAAGCAGCGTGAGGCTGAGGTTCGCTTTCTCCGTGCTCATTTCTATTTCAAGTTACTTACCATGTATCGTCAGATTCCTTGGATAGATGAGAAGGTTTATGAGGATAAAACAACAGAGAGCACATCAAACACTCAGTTTACTTACGAGGAATTGTGGCAAAAGGTGATTGCTGACTTCCAGACTGCATACGATGTACTTCCTGCCAAGCAGAAGGATGGCGGTCGTGTCAACAAGATTGCTGCCGCAGGTTATCTGGCTAAGTGTTATCTTACCATTGCCTGGGGTGATGGTTATGAGGCAACCGATGGTGTTGACCATATTAATAAGGAGTATATGCAGAAGGTTGTCGACTATACTGATGTGGTGAAGAATTCAGACTATGGTTACATGGCAGACTTCGGCGACATCTTCCTGCCTGACAATAAGAACAGCAAGGAGTCAGTTTTTGCTGTCCAGACTTCCGACTATAGCGAGGATCATACTACCTTCGGACGTGCCAACTGGTCTAATATGCTGAATGGCTGTTGGGGTATTTGGTCTTGCGGATGGGATTTCCACAAGCCTTCACAGGACCTGGTGAATGCCTTCAAGACCAAGAACGGACTTCCAGAGTTTGATGACTACAACAAGACTTGTGATTATCCTGTAAACGGTGAGCCTAATAGTCAGAAATGGGATCCACGTTTGTTCCATACTGTAGGAATGCCTACCTTCCCATATAAATATGAGTCAGAATACACGATGACTACAGCCAACTCTCGTACGCCAAACGTTTACGGTTACTATACCTCTCTGAAGGAAGTGCCACAGCGTTCTAAGGGTGAAACTTACAATGGCTCTTGGCAGGCGTTTGCGATGAACGACTATGTGCTCCGTTATAGCGACATCATGTTGATGCGCGCTGAGGCTTTGATAGAGTTAGGCAAATTGGCAGAGGCTCGTACCATTATTAATGATATCCGTCAGAGAGCCAAGAATTCTGTGGATAAGCATATTGAATATGCCAAGGATCAATGTGATATAGCCCTCTATCCGGAGTCTTATTTCCAGGATAAGGAGACGGCAAGAAAGTGTCTGCGCTGGGAACGTCGCCTGGAGATGGCTATGGAGAACGACCGCTTCTTCGACCTGCGCCGCTGGGGCATTGCTTCTGAGACATTGAATAAGTATTTTGCATCAGAGCAGAACGATAAGTATGGAGAGCAGACATACGCACAATACTTGAAGGATGCCAAGTTCACACCGGGCAAGAACGAGTTCTATCCGGTTCCATATAACCAGCTGTATTACATTCCTGGTCTTTATAAGCAGAACAAGGGATACGAGTAATGGCTTACCGGCATTTTTAAATAATTAGATGTTTTTTAAATGTACTCAATTAATAAATTGACAATGAAAAAGATTTTTGTTTCAGCGCTTGTCGCTCTTTGCGGTTTCACCGCCAGTTATGCCCAGCAGGCTTCCTTCTTGAGCAATAATCACTGTCTCTATCGCATCAGCCAGGAGAGTCAGAACCAGAAGTGTCTCTTGCTTCCTGTACAGGAGGATGCTGAGATGGCAAATATCAAGGTGATTGCTGACAACAAGCAGGTGAAAGCCTTCAATGTGAAGTTGGCTAAAGACCACGTAGATTATTTCGTACCTCTCTATATGGATGAGTTTGCCGGTTTGAAGGGCCTGGCTCTCGATATCCATGTTAATGGTGATTATAGCAAGGAAGGACTGAATGCCCTCACTTGCTGGAAGGAGATGAAGTTCTCTGATGCTTTCGATATGAAGAATCGTGAACAGTATCGCCCAGTTTTCCATCACACTCCTGTTTACGGATGGATGAACGACCCAAATGGTATGTTCTATAAGGATGGCGTATGGAATCTCTACTTCCAGTATAATCCTTACGGATCACAGTGGGAGAATATGACCTGGGGACATTCTACATCTACCGACTTGGTACATTGGAAGTTCCAGGGTGCCCCTATCCAGCCAGATGCAATTGGTACCATTTTCAGCGGTTCTGCCGTTGTGGATAAGAATAATACCGCTGGTTTGGGCAAGGGTGCTGTTGTGGCTCTCTACACTTCGGCTGGTGAGAACCAGACACAGAGCATGGCTTACAGCACAGATAATGGCAAGACCTTTACCAAATATGAGGGAAATCCTATTATCACCAGTACTGTGCCAGACTTCCGTGATCCTCACGTGTTTTGGAATGAAGACATCAAGAAGTGGAATATGATTCTGGCTGCCGGTCAGCACATGGAAATCTATTCTTCTGATAACCTGAAGGATTGGAAACTTGAAAGCTCTTTCGGTGAGAAGTATGGCAATCATGGCGGTGTTTGGGAATGCCCAGACCTGATGAAGCTGAAGGTTCGTAGCACCGATAAGGAGAAGTGGATGCTCATCTGCAACATCAATCCTGGCGGTCCATCCGGTGGTTCAGCAACCCAGTATTTCGTAGGTGATTTCGACGGACACAAGTTTACTTGCGACAGCAAACCAGAGGTTACCAAGTGGATGGATTACGGAAAGGATCATTACGCTACAATTACTTTTGATAACGCACCAGAAGGTCGCCGTGTGGCTATCGCCTGGATGAGCAACTGGCAGTATGCCAACCAGGTTCCTACCCAGCAGTACCGTTCAGGCAACTCTATTCCTCGCGACTTAGGTCTCTTCGAGTATAAGGGTGAAACTTATTGCAGCGTGGTTCCATCTCCAGAGATGACTGCGGCAAGAAGCAAGAAGGTTGGCAAGAAACTCACAGAATCTTGCGAGATGGTAGTGAATCTGAAGGGAAATGCTACTATCACTTTGAGCAACGACAAGGGCGAGAAGGTAGTGATGAACTACGATGCCAAGGCAGAAACCTTCTCAATGGATAGAACCAAGAGCGGTAAGGTAGATTTCAGCAAGGACTTCGCTGCAGTCACCAAGGCTCCAACCTATGGCAAGATCAGCCAGCTGCGCATCTTCATTGACAAGAGCAGCATCGAGGCACTGGATGCTGACGGCAAGATGTCTATGACCAATCTCGTGTTCCCAAGCAAGCCTTACAACAAGGTTACTGTAAAGGGAAAGGGTAAGTATCAGGTTTACGACATCATGTAACCTCATCTGTTAAGAACTGAATCTATAACACTATTGTTTCTAAGAGTGTTACTGATGTAACAATGCAACAAAAATGGTAGCCGATGAACGATATTTTATGATATATTGTATCGTTTATCGCTACCTTTGCACCAACAAAATAGAAACAATAACGCTAACAATTATGAATAAATCATCAAAGTTATCAATCATCCCGGTGATGCTCTGTTTCTTCGCCATGGGATTTGTAGATTTGGTAGGTATAGCCTCCAACTATGTAAAGGAAGATCTCAACCTCAATGATGCAACAGCCAATCTGTTCCCATCGCTGGTATTCTTCTGGTTTCTCATCTTTTCGGTTCCTACGGGAATCCTGATGAATAAGATCGGTAGAAAGAAGACAGTACTCCTGTCTTTGCTCGTTACCGTTATCTCACTCCTTTTGCCCATCTTTGGCGAAAACTTTGAGCTGATGCTCGTGTCGTTCTCATTGCTCGGCATCGGAAATGCCTTGATGCAGACATCCCTGAACCCTCTGGTTTCGGTGGTGACATCAGGTCAGAACCTGGCATCCACATTGACCTTCGGTCAGTTTGTCAAGGCGATAGCTTCCTTCCTGGCTCCATACATCGCTATGTGGGGCGCAATGGCAAGCATTCCTACCTTCGGTTTGGGCTGGAGAATCCTCTTCCCAATCTATATGGTTATCGGAATCGCAGCTACCTTCTTCCTGGCTGGTACACCTATCGAGGAGGAGAAGAACGAGGGTAAGGCGTCTGGTTTCGGCGAATGCTTCAAGTTGCTCGGCAAACCTATCGTGCTGCTTTCCTTCATCGGTATCATGTGCCATGTAGGCATTGATGTAGGTACCAATACCACAGCTCCTAAAATTCTGATGGAGCGTCTGGGATGGACGCTGAACGAGGCTGCCTTCGCTACATCGCTCTACTTCATCTTCCGTACCATCGGATGCTTCACCGGTACCGTTTTCCTCCGCATGATGAAGACCCGCACTTTCTTCGTTATCAGCGTAGTGATGATGGCTCTGAGTATGATAGGCATGTGGTTAGGCGAGAGCAAGACGATGCTTTATATCGCCATCGCCCTGGTGGGATATGGCAACTCTAACGTGTTCTCCATGATTTTCTCTCAGGCACTTCTAGCTATGCCTGATAAGAAGAACGAGGTGAGTGGACTGATGATCATGGGACTCTTCGGTGGTACCGTCTTCCCGTTGATTATGGGTTTTGCCAGTGATGCTATCGGTCAGGCTGGTGCTGTGGCTGTCATGGCTGTGGGAGTCGCTTATCTCTTCACTTATATCCGCAAGTTATAATATAAATCATCCGCAATCGTTTATATCGTATATAATAAGGTGTAATTATGGAAACAAAGAATTTAAATACAAAATATTGTGTAGGTTTGGGCGAAATCCTCTTTGATATTCTCCCTAGTGGTTCTCAACTCGGCGGTGCTCCTGCCAACTTCGCTTACCACGCAGGTCAGCATGGTTTGCATTCTGTAGCCGTGAGTGCTGTGGGTAAGGATGCCTTGGGCGAAACAGCCCTTCGTATTCTCGATGAGAAGAAGTTGAAGTATGTAATGCCTGAAGTAGATTATCCTACCGGTACAGTTCAGGTGCAGCTCGACAAGGAGGGCGTTCCTACTTACGATATCAAGCAGGGTGTAGCTTGGGATAATATCCCGTTCACCAGTGATATTAGGGAGATTGCTGTCAATGCTGGAGCTGTATGCTGGGGTTCTCTGGCACAGCGCAGTGAGGTTAGCCGTAAGACCATCTATACGTTCCTCGATCATACTCCAGAGGATTGTCTGAAGATCTTCGACATCAATCTTCGTCAGAACTTCTATACTCCTGAGGTGATTACCGAGAGCTTGAGCGCTGCAATGTGTTGAAGATCAACGATGAGGAGTTGATTACCATCGGCCGTCTCTTTGGTTATCCAGGATTGGATATCGAGAACAAGTGCTGGCTGATTCTCGGCAAGTATAATCTCGATATGCTCGTGCTGACCTGCGGTGTAAACGGCAGCTATGTCTTTGCTCCGGGTGTGAAGTCATTCCAGGAGACTCCAAAGGTTGAGGTGGCTGATACAGTAGGTGCAGGCGACAGCTTTACCGGCACATTCTGTGCCAGCATTCTGAAGGGCAAGAGCATTCAGGAGGCTCACGAACTTGCCGTAAAGGTAAGTGCCTATGTTTGTACCCAGAATGGAGCGATGCCTCAGATTCCTGAGGAATACACCCGTTAACCTCGCTTCCCCTATTGGTTATGTAGCAATATAAAATGATAGGTTTAAAGAATAGTTGATTTAAAGTTAATGTTAGTTGGTAAGCTGCATCCTGTTCGCGAAGAATGGGTGCAGCTTTTTCATTTTCAGTAATACAATCTCTCAATTACAATAAAAGAACCCCCTAAAATGGTAAAATGATGCCCCAAAATGACAGAAATGAATAAAAGGATAACGTTTTCATTAAAAATATTATAAAAGAGTTGCAGATTAATAGATTATTTTGTACTTTTGCATCTAAAATATTAGTAGAACATTAAAAATAATAGATGTTATGAAAGACTTAGATTGGTCTAATTTGTCATTTGGCTATCGCCAGACTGACTACAATGTTCGCTGTTACTATCGCGACGGCAAATGGGGCGAAATAGAAGTTTGCTCTGATGAGTATTTGAAATTGCATATGGCTGCAACCTGTCTGCACTATGGTCAGGAGGCATTCGAGGGCCTGAAGGCTTATCGTTGCCCAGACGGTAAGGTGCGCGTGTTCCGTATGGACGAGAACGCTAAGCGCTTGCAGAGCACATGTCGCGGCATTCTGATGCCAGAGGTGCCTACAGAAATGTTCGAGGAAATGGTGAAGAAGGTGGTTCGCCTCAACCAGGAGTGGATTCCTACCTACGAGAGTGGTGCAACGCTCTATATCCGTCCGCTGCTCATCGGTACAAGTGCTCAGGTGGGTGTTCACCCTGCTACTGAGTATTGCTTCCTCATCTTCGTAACTCCAGTAGGTCCATACTTCAAGGGTGGATTCTCTACCAACCATACGTCATCATCCGCGATTTCGACCGCTCTGCTCCTCTCGGAACAGGTATCTATAAGGTTGGTGGCAACTATGCTGCTTCTCTCAGAGCCAACAATATCGCTCACGAGAAGGGTTATGCATGCGAGTTCTATCTCGACGCCAAGGAGAAGAAATACATGGATGAGTGTGGTGCTGCCAACTTCTTCGGAATCAAGAATAATACATACGTTACTCCTAAGAGTACATCTATCCTCCCTTCTATCACCAACAAGAGTCTGATGCAGTTGGCTGAGGACCTCGGTATGAAGGTGGAGCGCCGTCAGATTCCTGAGGATGAGCTGGATACTTTCGAGGAGGCTGGTGCTTGCGGTACTGCTGCCGTAATCAGTCCTATCAGCTACATTGATGACTTGGATACAGGCAAGCGCTACAACTTCGGTGAGAAGCCAGGTCCTGTCTCTAAGCACCTGTATGATACGCTTCGCGGAATCCAGTATGGTACTATTGAGGACAAGCATGGTTGGACAACCGTAGTTATTGAGTAATCAATGACTTCTTTATTGCGTAAAAACCAATATTAGAAATATAATTATGCTCAAGGCACTTTGAGGAGTTCACGCTCCCAGGAGTGCTTTTTTTATGTCTTTTTATGCCTGGGGGTTAACAGAGTTAACAGTTAACAGCTGTTTTTTCGATACTCCCCCTCGCGCGTACCTTATTATAATATAAT
>ENA-OQHV01000039-OQHV01000039.1-human-gut-metagenome-genome-assembly--contig:-NODE-39-length-22638-cov-1.783750_pt1 | contig 22638 bp, 20 predicted proteins | sample MGYA00242641_ERZ504732 | MGnify/ENA primary metagenome ERZ504732 (study PRJEB26092, sample SAMD00036222) | human gut metagenome | host: Homo sapiens | study: EMG produced TPA metagenomics assembly of...
CGCCGGTCGACGCCCATCAAAAGCAAGCTTTCGATGTCGTTTCCCCTCGACTTGCATGTGTTAAGCCTGTAGCTAGCGTTCATCCTGAGCCAGGATCAAACTCTCCATTGTAAAATATCATTTTTACTTTGCTATACCCGAAAGTCTAGCGAAGTGTTTGTTGTCTGTACTTAGGACGAATATCCTTTTCGTTTATTGAAGCTTAGTAAACCTGACTTGTCAATTGCTTGACGGTTCGTTTCTTTTACCCAATCAACTTTCTTATCTCTAAGAAGTTAACCGCTTCTTGTACTACTTGTCTGTTTATGTAAAATCTTTCAAAGAACTCTTTCTTTAATCGCTAAGAGAAACCGCATTTCTCAAAAGCGAGTGCAAAAGTACTAACTATTTTCGAAACAGCCAAATCTTTTCGCAAAAAAGTTTAGATTTTGGTGCGTTTTTAACACTTATAAAGACTTTCTAAAGCTTTTCTTACCACTACACTTTATTTTATACATGCACACGCCTGCCTGCATGTGCGGGCGCACACCCGCAAGCGCATTAATAATATTGTACTCATATTCCAAGACCGAAAAGAAATCAGGATTCAACTAGAAAAGTATTATCCGGAGAATATATCTATCAAAGAAGAATATTACTATACGAAGAAGAATATTATCGAAGAAAAGGGAGAAACTCAGAAAAACATTTTGCCAATTAAAAAAAATATAGTACCTTTGCACACGTTTTAACGGATAACAAGATTAATTACATATATTTTAAAACTTTCAAATGAAGGCATTAGCAATTAAGTCGAGTTTGTTTTCCTGTTTAAAGACATACAACAAGAAAACATTCATGTCTGACCTCATGGCAGGTATCATCGTTGGTATCGTAGCCCTGCCTCTGGCCATCGCATTCGGTATCGCTTCTGGCGTGACCCCTGAAAAGGGTATCATCACCGCCATTGTAGCAGGTCTCATCATCTCCATCTTCGGTGGAAGCAAAGTGCAGATTGGTGGTCCTACGGGAGCATTCATCGTTATCATCTATGGCATTATCCAGAAATATGGCATGGAAGGTTTGACGATAGCGACACTGATGGCTGGTCTGTTCCTGGTTCTCTTCGGACTTCTCCGTCTTGGAACCATCATCAAGTACATCCCTTACCCTATCGTTGTGGGATTTACCAGTGGTATCGCCGTAACCATCTTCACGACCCAGATCAAGGATCTCTTTGGATTGACGTTGACTTCAAATCCTTCTGATTTTCTGGAGAAATGGGGCGTCTACTTCCAAAGCTTTGACACCATAGATCCTTGGTGTGCCCTTATCGGAGTAGTAAGCGTAGTGGTTATCGCCATCACCCCTAAGTTCAGCAAGAAGATTCCGGGCTCTCTTATTGCCATCATCCTGATGACCGTTGTAGCCTTACTGCTCAAGCAGTTTGCCGGCGTTGAGAGTATCGAGACCATTGGTGACCGCTTTTCTATCAGCAACGAACTGCCTGCAGCTCAGGTACCAGCCATGAATTGGGAGACCATCAAGAGTCTTGTATCACCAGCTATCACCATCGCCATCCTGGGAGCCATTGAGAGTTTGCTTTCAGCAACTGTTGCCGATGGTGTAATCAGCGATCATCACGACAGTAACACCGAGTTGGTAGCTCAGGGTTTGGCCAATATCGCCTCTCCCCTCTTTGGCGGTATTCCTGCAACAGGTGCCATTGCCCGCACAATGACCAATATCAATAATGGCGGTAAGACTCCTATTGCAGGCATCATCCACGCCATAGTTCTGCTGCTCATCTTCCTCTTCCTGATGCCTCTTGCCCAGTACATTCCTATGGCTTGTCTTGCCGGTGTATTGGTAGTTGTATCTTACGGAATGAGCGGATGGAGAAGTTTCCTGGCATTGATGAAGAATCCGAAGAGCGATGTAACCGTACTTCTGATTACCTTCTTCCTCACCATCATCTTCGATTTGACAGTAGCCATTGAAGTGGGTCTGATTATCGCCTGTCTGCTCTTCATGAAGCGAATGAGCGAAACCACCGACGTGACAGCTATTACCGATGATGAGATTGACTTGAACAAGGAGTTTGACTTCCTCTCTACCAACCTGGAGCACTATACGATTCCGAAGGGCGTAGAGGTATACGAAATCAATGGTCCTTTCTTCTTCGGAGCTGGTAACAAGTTTGAGGAAGTGATGGCAGCTTTCGGTGACCGTCCACTGGTACGCGTCATCCGTATGCGCAAGGTTCCATTTGTTGATTCAACCGGTATCCATAACCTCACCAACCTCTGCGAGATGAGTCAGAAGGAGGACATTCAGGTTGTACTCTCCGGTGTTTGCGAGAAGGTAAACGCCCAGTTGGAAAAGGCTGGCTTCTACAATATTCTTGGCAAGGATAATATCACAGATCACATCAGCAAGGCTCTGAAACGTGCAGAAGAGATTATAGAGAAGAAAACTGTTAATAGTTAATAGTTAATAGTTTACAGGCTGTAGACCATCAAATAAAAAAGATGCATTGCTGGATATACCAGTAATGCATCTTTTTTATTGTCATCAAGTAACTGTTAACTATAAACTGTTAACTATCAACTATTACAAAACCTTTCCCAGAAACTCCTGCAATCTTGGCGATTTCGGATGGTTGAATATTTGCTCAGGAGTTCCGTCTTCCGTGATATAGCCGTCACTGAAGAAGAGTACACGGTTGGCCACTTCTCTTGCAAATCCCATCTCGTGGGTCACCACCACCATCGTCATTCCCTCGGCAGCAACATCTTTCATCAGCTGCAGCACCTCTCCCACCATTTCCGGATCGAGAGCCGAAGTCGGCTCATCAAAGAGGATTACCTCAGGATTCATCGCTAAGGCACGGGCGATAGCTACGCGCTGTTTCTGTCCGCCCGACAGACTGTCGGGATAACTGTTGGCCTTATCCAGCAATCCGATACGGGTCAGGAGTTCCGTTGCCTTCTCATCAGCCTCTTCCCTTGTCATCTTACCCAATTCTACCGGAGCCAGCATGATGTTGCGGCGTATGGTCATATTAGGGAAGAGATTGAACTGCTGGAATACCATACCCACCCTCTGGCGCATTCGGTTGATATCAACATCGCTTGATGTGATATCCATATCATCGATAAAGATTTTACCCTCGGTAGGTTCTTCCAGAAGGTTGATGGAACGCAGGAAGGTACTCTTGCCACAACCCGACGGACCGATGATGGCAACCACCTCACCTTTACTCACCGAGGTGGTAATGCCTTTCAGCACCTCGTTGTCGCCGAAGCGTTTACGAAGTCCTTCTATCTTGATTATTTCGTTCATTTTATCCATTGTTTTAAAGCTTTTTGCCCTTTCAGGATCCCTCATTTCCTTTCGCTCTTTCTCAGTCTCTTCTCCAGCCTTCTCACTCCAGCGTTCAGTCCGAGAACAAGAACGAGATAGAGGCAGGCTACTACGCCCAACGGCATCATCGCTTCGTAAGTAATGCTTCGGATGATGTCGGAACCCTTGGTCAAGTCTACCAGTCCGATATAACCGCTGATAGAGGTTTCCTTGAGCAGAGTGATAAGCTCGTTACCCATAGCCGGAAGCACATTCTTGAAGGCTTGCGGAAGGATGATGAGACGCATCGTCTTGCCATACGAAAGACCAAGACTTCTACCCGCCTCCATCTGACCATTATCCACCGACATAATGCCCGAGCGGATTACCTCGGCAATATAAGCTGCCGAGTTCAAGCCGAAGGCGATGACAGCCACCAGTATCTTATTGACATCTGCTGATGCAAACACCACATAATAGATAATGAGCAACTGCACCATGGTTGGCGTGCCTCGCATGATGGTAAGGTACAGCTGGCAGAGCATGTTCGGAATCTTCCAGTCGCCCTTACGTTCATGACGTGCTCTGACAATAGCTATCAGCGTTCCGAGTATCACGGAAAGGATGATGGCGAAGAAGGTGATGATGAGTGTATTGCCCAAACCCTGCAACAGATACTGATAACGGTTGTCATCTATGAAGCAGGATTTAAACTTATCTATCACTCCCGGCTGGTTACCAGCTGCTTTCACTTCATTGGAATTCACCATGATAACCTGTCGCACATCGGCATAGGAATCTGTAAATCCGATATTCTTCTTCCGTTCAGGAGTAACCGTGATGCCGGCAATACCCGCATCTGCCTTACCAGCCTGTACAGAGGTGATGATGGCATCAAACTCCATATCGAGAATCTCGACATCCACGCCCAGCACATCGCCGATGGCATTCGCCACATCCACGTCGATGCCCACAATCTTGCCATTCTGGTAATATTCGAAAGGCTCGAAGGTAGCGTTGGTGGCAAAACGGAGACTCGTCTTCAAGCCGAGTTTCTGCAGCGCTTCCGGTCCCACCTTCTTCACCTCAGAAGTCTTTGGCGTATAAGCCACGGCTATGCCCCGTTCCAGATGGCGGTTGACGATGGAATCGATGACGCCATTCTCTTTCAGGATACGGATGGCATGATTGATGGACTGCTGCAACTCAGCATGATCCTTAGCCACGCAGATGGCGAAAGAGGATGCATCGAAGGTTTCGGGCAGGATACGGAGCGATGGGTTCACCCGTTGGAATGCCTTGGCTGGCGCCTCATCGGTCACCATGCAGTCTATCTTACCCTGCAGGAGTGCCTGGATGGCATCGGCTCCCTTGTTATACCGTTCTACCTTGGTACCGCCACCTTCCTTTTCCAGCTCCGTAGCTAGTCCGTCGCTAGTGGTACCGAGCTGCACACCAATCACAGCCCCCTTCAAATCAGTCTTGCTCTTGATTTGCCTGTCAGCATCTGACGCTCCCGAGCCACACGCCACGAAGAGCACACTCAGGAGTAAAGTCAAGAAGCCCAGCTTAAACTTTCCCGTTTTTCTGTATTTCATCATTTCAGGCATTCGTTTATTGTTGTTTCAAATACTCAGCACACATCTCTGCACATCTTTCTCCGTCTACACCAGCCGATACGATTCCGCCTGCATAACCAGCACCTTCGCCACATGGGAAGAGTCCCTGGATGCGGACATGCTGCAAGGTTTCGCGGTCACGGACGATGCGGACAGGCGATGAGGTTCTCGTCTCCATCGCTATCAGCGTAGCCTCGTTGGTCAGGAAACCATGGGCATTCTTGCCGAAGGTCTTGAAGCCTTCCTGCAGTCGCTTGCTCACGAAAGACGGCATCCAGAAATGCAACGGACTCGAAATCAAGCCTGGTGCATAGCTGCTCTTTGGCAGATCATAACTCAAGCGATTGTTCACGAAGTCAGCCATGCGCTGTGCCGGAGCAGTCTGCTTCATGTTGCCCTGCTGCCAGCATTGCTTTTCCACGATTTCCTGGAAGTACATCATCTGGAGTGAAGAGTGAGGAGTGAAGAGTGAAGCATTCTCCTGTGCCTTCATTTCCTGCTGTTCGATGACAGACTGATGTTCCTTCACAAACTGCGCCACATCCTCGGGATGAGTTTCCACCACCATGCCCGAGTTGCTCCAGGCAGTACCGCGGTTGCTCGGACTCATACCGTTCACCACGAGCTGTTCCGGTCCTGTGGCAGCCGGAATCACAAAACCGCCCGGACACATACAGAAGCTATAGACACCTCTGCCATCTACCTGAGTAACAAAGCTATATTCGGCAGCAGGCAGATATTTTCCTCTACCACTCTTATTGTGATACTGAATCTGGTCGATGAGTTGGGAAGGATGTTCCAGACGCACACCCACGGCGATGCCTTTTGCCTCGATATCTATCTTTGCCGAAGCGAGATAACGGTATACATCGCGGGCACTATGGCCCGTTGCCAGGATAACCGGTCCGCGATAAGTTTCCTCAGCACCCGTAGCCAGATTCACGGCTTCTACACCTATCACCCTATCGCCAGCTGCGGCATCAGGTGCCGTCAGCTTACCTTCACTCTCAAGGATCAGACGAATCATCTTGGTCTGGAAATGCACTTCGCCGCCACACTTGATGATGGTGTTGCGCATGTTTTCAATGACGCGTGGCAACTTGTCGGTACCGATATGCGGATGGGCATCTGCCAGGATATTGGTATTGGCACCATGCTGGCAGAATACGTTCAGAATCTTATCTACACTTCCCCTTTTCTTGCTTCGTGTATAGAGTTTGCCGTCACTATAAGCACCGGCTCCACCTTCACCGAAACAGTAGTTGCTCTCACCATCTACCTTCTGAGTCTTGGTAATGTTAGAGAGGTCCTTCTTGCGTTCGCGCACATCCTTGCCTCGCTCCAGCACGATAGGACGGTAACCCAGTTCTATCAGGCGCAGGGAAGCGAAGAGGCCGCCAGGTCCCTCACCCACAACGATAACACGAGGTCTGCTGCTCACATCCGGATATTCGGTATGGACATATTGGTCGTCCTGCGGAAATTCGTTGATATAAGCACGCACCTTCAGGTTGACGAAGATGGTGCGCTGACGGGCATCGATGCTTCTCTTCAAAACCCTCACCTGGTTGAGCGTTCTTACATCCAATCCCTTTTCTTTGGCGAGATAACGCTTGATGCCTTCCTCGCTTGCTGCCTGTTCGGGCAGAATTCTTATCTGGTATTCTTGAATCATTTACTTTGAGCTTTGAACTTTATGATTAGTTTTATAAAAGTGACGAGTGACAAGTGACCGATTCCATATTACGGATTTCGCATTACATTCACAATTCACTTTTCACTTTCACTTTTTCATGCTTCCATTGTTGCCAGCACTTCGAGCGTATCCAGCTGATACATGGTGAACTTACCATCTTCCAATGTTGCAAAGGTTGGCGGATTGCCACCCTTCGGGAAGGTGATGCTGCCGGTATTTACGATGGCCTGCCCCTTCTCGTTATGAGAGAGTTCCCAGAGATGGGAGTGGCCATAGATCATAGCCTCGTAAGGACCTTCGGCATGTTCTCTTTATTGTATACATGTCCATGAGTCAGAAGATAGCGCTTGCCTCCGTCTACCAGCAAGGCATAGGTCTCCATGATAGGGAAATCGAGGAGCATCTGGTCTACTTCCGCATCGCAGTTGCCACGCACAGCGACAATCTTATCTGCCAGCGCATTCAGTCTTTCTACGATACCCTTAGGATCGATTCCTTCCGGAATGCGGTTGCGGGGACCGTAGTTGATGATATCCCCCATGATGCACATCATGTCACAATGTTCAGCCTCGAAGAAATCGAGGACCTTTTCCAGGGCTGGCAAACAGCCGTGGATATCTGAGAATAAAAGATATTTCATTCGTTCCTTCTTATGTTTGTTATGCTTATGTCTTTTATGCATTGAATTGCAAGCGCAAAATTAAGCAAATAATCCGAAACACCCAAACATTTCAACGTTTTTTATATATATAATAAGGTATAAGGGAGAGGAAGAGCCTATAATTATCTACTGAAATAGCTTTTTTATCTACAATATGCTACTTTTTTGTTAAAAATCCTTGGCAGTTTGATATATTATTCGTACATTTGCCCTCAAGTTCTGCTTCGGCCCCGGTCGTTTCGGGGGAGGCATTACATTACCAACGTAAAATTCAAGAACATATGAAAGTATTAAAATTCGGCGGAACATCGGTTGGTTCCGTAAAAAGCATCCTCAGCTTGAAACGTATCGTTGAAAACGAGGCTAAGAAACAGAGTGTAGTGGTTGTCGTGAGCGCGCTTGGCGGTATCACGGACAAACTCTTGCAAACCTCTCAACTTGCCCTCAAGGGTGATGAACAGTGGAAAGTAGAATTCGAAGCCATGGTTGATCGCCACCACAAGATGATAGATACCATCATCACCGACACTACAGACAGAGAAAACTTATTCAAATCGGTTGATGCCCTCTTCGAGCAGTTGAAGAGCATCTATTTTGGTGTGTACCTCATCCACGACCTCAGCGAGAAAACGCAGGATGCCATCGTGAGTTATGGTGAAAGACTCAGTTCCAAGATTGTTGCCACTTTGATTCGTGGAGCCAAATGGTTCGACTCCCGCAACTTCATCAAGACTGAGCGCAAGAACGGCAAAGGCAAGCATGTACTCGACAGCGAGCTGACCAACAAACTGGTAAAAGAAGCCTTTGCAGAAATTCCACGCATATCTCTCGTTCCGGGTTTTATCAGTCGTGACAAGAACACAGATCGCACCACCAACCTTGGCCGTGGCGGTAGCGACTACACAGCTGCCATCATAGCAGCTGCCCTCGATGCAGAAGTGCTCGAAATCTGGACTGATGTAGACGGTTTCATGACCGCTGACCCACGTGTCATCAAATCAGCTTATACCATCAACGAACTGAGTTACGTTGAGGCGATGGAGCTTTGCAACTTTGGTGCAAAGGTCATCTACCCTCCAACCATCTACCCGGTTTGTGTCAAGAATATTCCTATCAAGGTTAAGAACACCTTCAACCCAGATGCTCCGGGCACCATCATCAAGAACAAGATAGATGGCGACCAGAAGCCTATCAAGGGTATCTCTTCCATCAACGGTACAGCGCTCATCACCGTAACCGGTCTTTCCATGGTCGGTGTGATTGGTGTAAACCGCCGTATCTTCACCGCTCTTGCCAACGAGGGCATCTCTGTGTTCATGGTGTCACAGGCATCATCTGAGAACTCAACCTCTATCGGTGTGCGCGAGCAGGATGTAGAAGAGGCTGTAAAGGTATTGAACAATGAGTTCCACAACGAGATTGCCGATGGTGCCATGTTCCCAATGCACGCAGAGAAGGGCTTGGCTACTATCGCCATCGTGGGTGAAAACATGAAGCATGCTGCCGGTATCGCCGGTAAGCTTTTCGGAACCCTCGGCCGCAGCGGTATTTCCGTCATTGCCTGTGCACAGGGTGCTTCAGAAACCAACATCTCGTTCGTAGTGAAGAGCGATTATCTGAGAAAGTCACTCAACGTACTCCACGACAGTTTCTTCCTTTCAGAATACAAGGTGCTGAATCTCTTCATCTGCGGTGTGGGTACCGTGGGCGGAAAGCTCATCGAGCAGATCAAGAACCAGTATGCCGACCTCATGGAGCGCAGCAAACTGAAGCTCAACGTGGTGGGTATCGCTTCTTCCAAGAACGCCATCTTCAACCGCGATGGTATTGATCTCGAGAACTACAGCGAGGAGCTGAAGAAATCAGACCCAAGCACTCCAGAGGTTCTGCGCGATACCATCCTGGCGATGAACATCTTCAACAGCGTGTTTGTAGACTGTACTGCCAGCAAGGATGTGGCCGCTCTCTACCAGAGTCTGCTGGAGCACAACGTAAGCATTATCGCAGCCAACAAGATAGCTGCATCAAGCGAATATGAGAACTACGAGAAACTGAAGAAGACTGCCATCCAGCGTGGTGTAGTATTCCGTTTTGAGACCAACGTAGGTGCTGGTCTTCCTATCATCGGAACCATCAACGATCTCCGCAACTCCGGAGATAAAATCCTTAAGATTGAGGCAGTTCTCTCAGGTACGCTCAACTTTATCTTTAACGCCATCTCCAGCGTCGTCCCATTCTCTGAGACCGTGAGACTGGCTAAGGAGAAGGGCTACAGCGAGCCTGATCCACGTATTGACCTGAGCGGTATGGACGTGATTCGCAAGCTGGTGATTCTCTCCCGCGAGGCAGGTTACCGCGTAGAGCAGGAAGATGTAGAGAAAAACCTCTTCGTGCCAGACAAATACTTCAAGGGTTCGCTCGACAACTTCTGGAAGAAACTTTCTAAGCTCGATGCCGATTTCGAGGCTAAGCGCAAGGCGCTCGATGTAGAGCACAAACGCTGGCGCTTCGTTGCTACCCTGGATGGCGGCAAGACAAGCGTAGGTTTGCAGGCTGTGGGTCCTGAGCATCCGTTCTACAATCTGGAAGGTTCCAACAACATCGTGCTACTCACCACCGAGCGCTATAAGGAATACCCTATGATGATTCAGGGCTATGGTGCCGGAGCCAGCGTAACTGCTGCCGGTGTATTCGCCAACATCATGAGTATCGCTAACATTTAACACTTAACATTAAAAAAAAGAGATGAAACATATTATCATTCTTGGCGATGGAATGGCAGACCACCCGGTAGAAAGACTGGGTGGAAAGACACTCCTGCAATACGCCAACAAACCCTATATGGATATGCTTGCCAAAAAGGGCAAGACAGGAAGACTCGTTACCGTGCCAGATGGATTCCATCCGGGTTCTGAGGTAGCCAACAGCTCTATCATGGGCTATGACCAGAACGAGGTTTACGAAGGACGCGGACCGCTGGAGGCTGCCAGCATCGGCTATGAACTGGAGCCTACCGACCTTGCCCTGCGCTGCAACATCATCAATGTGCAGGACGGCAAGATTATCACCCACAACGGTGGTAACCTGGAAACGGAAGATGCGGATGTGCTCATCAAGTATCTCAACGATACCCTCGGCAAGAAATATCCTGATGTCAAGTTTGTTACCGGCATCCAGTATCGCCATCTTCTGGTGGTGAAGCACGGAAACAAGCATATTGACTGTGCCCCACCTCATGATCATCCCAACGAGGAATGGCATAAGCTGATGGTGAAACCTATCTTGCCGGAGATTGGAGACGATGAGGGTCACATCAGCCGTCGTGATACAGCCGACCTTCTGAACCAGCTGATTCTCGAGAGTCAGGAACTCCTGGAGAACCATCCTTTCAATGTGGCGCGCAAGGAGCGTGGCGAACGAATGGCCAATCTTATCTGGCCTTGGGGCGGCGGTTACCGTCCGCACATGCTCACCCTCTCCCAGATGTATCCACAGATCAAGAAGGGTTCTGTGATTTCTGCCGTAGACCTGATTCGAGGCATCGGCCATTACGCCGGTCTGCGCAACATCATCGTTGAGGGCGCTACCGGTCTTGCCAATACCAACTACGAGGGCAAGGCAGCTGCAGCTATCCAGGCATTGAAGGACGGCGACGACTTCGTTTATGTTCACGTAGAGGCGAGCGACGAGGCAGGTCATGATGGCGATCTGGAACTGAAGCTGAAGACTATCGAGAACCTCGATCAGCGACTCATCAAGCCTATCTTCGATGAGGTAAGCACCTGGGACGAGCCGGTATGCATCGCAGTTCTCCCCGACCATCCTACTCCGGTAGAGATTCGTACCCACGTCAAGGAGCCTGTACCTTTCATCATCTATTACCCTGCATTGAGCCGGATAGCGTAGAGAAGTATGATGAGGTAAGCTGCGTGAGTGGCGGTTACGGCATGCTGCAGCTGCAGGAATTCATGAATGCCTTCATGGCAATCAATTAAAATCAACGGCTTCATGATAGTCCCCAAAGCTAATCATAAAGTTTAATGTTCAAATCTCAAAGTTAAAAGTAAAAAATGAAATATTATTCAACAAATAAGAAAGCACCCAACGCCGACCTTCACAAGGCGGTAGTTAAAGGTCTGGCAGAAGACCGTGGTCTCTATATGCCAGAAATCATCAAGAAGTTGCCACAGGATTTCTTCGACAACATCGAGAAACTCTCCTTCCAGGAGATTGCCTATAAGGTAGCAGATGCCTTCTTTGGCGAGGACGTTGATGCCGAGTCATTGAAGAAGATTGTATACGATACCCTGGCATTCGACTGCCCTGTAGTTGAGGTAGAGCCAAACATCTACTCTCTCGAGCTGTTCCATGGTCCTACCCTCGCCTTCAAGGATGTGGGTGCGCGCTTCATGGCCCGTCTCCTGCAGTACTTCGTACGTCAGGAGGGCAAGGAAGAGGTGAATGTGCTCGTAGCTACATCGGGCGATACCGGTTCGGCTGTTGCCAACGGTTTCCTCGGCGTTGACGGCATCCATGTTTACGTGCTCTATCCTAAGGGCAAGGTGAGCAAGATTCAGGAGAGCCAGTTCACTACCCTCGGCCAGAACATCACAGCCCTCGAGGTAGATGGTGTATTCGACGACTGCCAGGCACTGGTGAAGTCTGCGTTCATGGATGAGGAGCTCAACAAGCACATGAAGCTCACTTCAGCCAACTCTATCAACGTAGCCCGCTTCCTGCCTCAGGCATTCTATTATTTCAATGCCTATGCCCGCATGAAGGAGAAGGGTCTCGCCGACAAGCTGGTTATCTGCGTACCTAGCGGCAACTTCGGCAACATCACAGCCGGACTCTTCGGTCATGAGATGGGATTGCTATCCACCGCTTCATCGCAGCCAACAACGCCAACGATATCTTCTACGAGTATCTGCAGACAGGCAAGTATAATCCACAGCCTAGCAAGCAGACCATCGCCAATGCCATGGACGTAGGCGACCCATCAAACTTTGCCCGCATCTACGACCTCTACAAGGGCGATCACGATGCCATCGCTGCCTACATCGGTGGTGCTACATACAAGGACGAGCAGATTGCAGAAACCATGAAGCAGTGCTACAATGAAACCAAGTATGTGCTTGATCCTCACGGAGCTTGCGGCTATCGCGCCCTGAAGGAGCAGTTGAAGCCAGGTGAGGTTGGCGTGTTCCTCGAGACCGCTCATCCAGCCAAGTTCAAGGAGAAGGTAGACAGCATCCTTGACAGCGACATAGAGATTCCTGCACGCCTTGCAGAATTCATGAAGGGTGAGAAGAAGAGCATCCAGATGACCAAGGATTTCGCATCATTCAAGAACTACTTGATGAACGAATAAACCATACATACGGAAAAGCCTTTCTCTTTCTCAAGGGGAAGGCTTTTCCCATTAAAATAAACTCAGACTCAGATTTGTCAGGACAGATGGGTCTTGAATTTTATAACAACAGAAAACGGGAAAAATTTATGAAGATTGTTATTCTAGACGGCTATGCCGCAAACCCGGGAGATTTGGATTATCATCTTCTGGAGAAACTGGGCGAGGTGGTAGTTTATCCTCGCACATCAGATGCAGAGAAAGTGGAACGTGCCAAGGATGCCGACATCATCCTTCTGAACAAGGTGCAGATAGATGCAGAGACACTGGCGCAGCTCCTAAACTGAAATACATCGGTATCCAGGCTACCGGTTTCAACGTGGTAGACATCGAGGCTGCCAGGAAACAGGGCATCATCGTAACCAATATTCCTGCCTACAGCACAGATAGCGTGGCGCAGATGACCTTTGCCCTCATCCTTGCCGTAACCAACCGCGTAGAGCATTATACCCAGGAGAACCGCAACGAGCGCTGGGCTTACAATAAGGATTTCTGTTATTGGGATACCCCACTGATGGAACTTGCCGGCAAGACCCTGGGTATCATGGGACTGGGCAATATCGGCATGAAAGTTGCCAACATCGCCCGCCAGTTTGGCATGAACATCTGTGCCTGCACCAGCAAGAATTCGAGCGATCTGCCTGAGTGGATCCAGAAGGTGAGCAAGGAGGGTTTGCTTGCCACGAGCGATATTCTCTCGCTCCATTGTCCGCTTTCTGATGACACCTATCATTTCATCAATAAGGAGAGTCTGGAGAAGATGAAGGATACCGCCATCCTGGTTAATACGGGTCGCGGTCCGCTGGTAGATGAGGAGGCCGTAGCTGCTGCCCTCCACGAGGCAGTCTGGGTGCCTACTGTGCCGACGTGATGGCTCAGGAGCCACCATCAAAGGAGAATCCGCTCTTTGGCGAGCCTAATGCTTACCTCACCCCTCATATTGCCTGGGCCACCTACGAGGCTCGCGAGCGCTTGAACAAGCAGGTTGCCGCCAACGTCAAGGCATTTCTCGATGGCAATCCGATTAATGTCGTGAATAAGTAACAGAACTTCCGCAAGTAAAACATAGTATAACAAAGAAAGCGTTTCTGGTTCATCTCTTCGAACTAGAAACGCTTTTTTATATGCAATTAGATGCGCTTTTTCACCAAAACATAGATGATGACGGGAGCGCCGAACAGCGGGGTGACGGCATTCAGCGGGATGATGCCACCGTCCGACGGAAGGGTGCAGAAGAGATTGCAAAGAAGGGCAATGGCTGCACCCATCAGCATCGTGACGGGCAACAGACGGCGATGATTCTCCGTGCCGATGATGAGGCGGGCGATATGCGGCGTTGCCAGACCGATGAAGGCGATGGGACCGCAGAAGGCGGTAACCACAGCCGTAAGAAGACCGGTGATGATGAGCAGAACGATGCGCAGACGCCTGATGTTGAAGCCCAGATTCTCGGCATACTGTTCGCCTAACAGCATGGCGTTCAGCGGTTTTACAAGGAGCAGAGACGCAGCCAGGGCAATGAGGGCCAACGGAATGAAGAACATCATCTGCTGGCTCGAAACATTGCCAAAGCTGCCATGCCCCAAACCATATACGATTTCACGCCCTCTGCCGTGCTGAAGAAATTGAGCAATGAGATGGCGCTGCTGGCAAGATAGCCCACCATCAGTCCGATGATGAGCAGTACCGTATGGCTGCGCACAATGGCAGAAAAGAAGGTGATGATGCCCATCACCACCATAGCCCCTATAAAGGCAGCGATGAGGATAGCCAGGAAACCGCCGATGGCATAGTTGCCGGCATCGCCCAGAAAACCTACCCCTAAATCATCCAGGGCAATATTGCCGCCAAAGGCAAGCATCACGATGGCTACAGCCAGTCCGGCTCCGCTGCTGATACCGAACACGTCAGGACCCGCCAGGGGGTTGCGGAAGGCTGTCTGCAGGAGCAAGCCGCTCGTGGCGAGGGCTGCGCCCGAAAGCAAAGCGGCAATCGCCGCCGGCAGTCGCGATTCCAACAGAATATAGCGGTAGGTTTCGTCGGTCTGAGAGCCCGAAATAATCGCCCCCACGTCCTGCCACGGGATGTTTACACTCCCCCATGCCAGGTTGGCGAAAAACAGTATGATAATGGCGATTGCCCCTAAAACGATGGTTTTCATTCACTAAAACTATTTCTTGTAAAATCTCTGATTAAAGCCCTATTTCTTATAGAATCTCAATTTGCCGAACCGCTCGCCATGAGCCAGGATGATGAACTCTCTGAGCAGCAGTTCGGGATGGAAACTCGTAAGCTCGAAATAAGGTACCGTAGAGGTATCTACCTGATAGATATTACCCCGGCTGAAGGCAGCAAGAGCCTTGTAGCCGTCATATTCCTGAAGCAGTTGAGTCTGCGAAAGAGGAGCACCACCGAAAAACTTGAACGCCCATATATCCACCTGCTTTCCCTTCGCCAAGATTTGCTCCGGACTCATCGCCAGACTTCCGCTGTGTTCATCGTCCTCGAAGATATAACGGGCGTTGGCATCCTTCAGCAGAATACCGATAGTACTCTGACCTCCAGGCACATACCATACGTTGCCCATCTTTCTTTCGGTCAGGATGGAGAGGCCCTTCGGATACCCGGCTGCCTCAGCTTTCAGCTTCAGATATTCCTTTTCTATCTTCGCAAAGAGCGAATCTGCCTTTGGTTCGCAAGATGCAGCAAGAGCGGTCTTCGGTGCATTCCCGTCTTTTTTAAAGAGCATGCCGTAGAATTTCATCCATTCCGCCCTGCCCAGTGGCGAAGACTCCATATAGTCGGCAGCCTCGATGATGGGCACGTGCAGCTTGTCGAGTTTGCCATATCCTCCGCTGTTCTCGAAAGGCGAAAGTAGGATGGCTTCGGGTTTCAGGGCGATGATGCGCTCGATGTCGGGTGCCATGCTCGAACCGCAATCCTCGATAGGATTCTGAGCAGAAGTATTCCCGGAAAGAGCAGCCCTCTTCTTTACATCCGGAATATTGATGTAATCGAGATCGCAGACACCACGGATGGCCTGCTGGCAGCCCAGTTCGTACATCAGCTGGCAATGGGGAGCGATGAAAACGGCACTCCTCTCCACCGGTGTGCGCACGGTATCGGTAGTGCATCTCGCCCCCATGCTGTGCCTTCTGGCAAGCATCGCCACCGTCTTATCCCCCTCCTCTCCCTTCGGAATCAGGATGTAGCGATGCAGCATCGTTCCCGCCTTCCAGGGGTTGGCGATGATAGTCTCAGTATACTGATAATCAACACCTTCTGCTGCATCGGAAGTCTCTTCCACATCGCCATGCTTCACGATGGTGAGCAACTTGGCGTACTTCATCTCCAGGGTATCGCCAGCCTCAGCATCAGCAGCAGCCGTCTTTCCTCCCTGGCATGCCGCCATCAGCAGAGCCGCCGTTGCCCCACACAAAAGAATATACAGTTTCTTCATAATCTTACAAAATATGTGTGCAAAGATACGAAGAAATCTCCATTTTCCGTTTGTTTTCTCGAATATTCTTTGTACTTTTGCCCTCAAATTTAACTAACGCTACAATTTAATAAGTCAAAATGAAGAAGATTATCTGGGGCATAGCCCTTTTTTTCGGTACATCGATGGTCGCCGGTGCGCATACCTGCTGTCATAATTCAGCACAGAAATGCGGCTGCAAGAGAGGTTATCCAGACCATCCGCGTCATCGTGATCAAGGTAGATTATAAGGACTAAGAATAATTGAAAATAATATGATGATTTTTACGCAATGAAACTTCTGGGAAACCGAGAAAATGCAGTTTTTCTTGCCAAGATGTCCCTTACCCACCATTTTCTATTCTATCACTACCACTACCTCGCTGCCCCTGACCATCGCCTTCTTCACCCGGTCGAAGAGCTGGAGGAAGCGTTCCTGACTCTTGAGTACGAAGCCGGGAGCATGAGCCTCGCCGATGAGGATGCCACCCTGGCGCAGACGGAACGGACCATTGCCCGGCTGCATCATGGGACAAGGAAGGGCATAAAGCTCTTCCAAACACCCGAACTCATGACTCTTGCGCTCCATGCGGCAAAGCTTGCAGGTTTCGGGGAGAGGAAGAGAGGAAGATGAAGAAGAATCATCCCTTATCGGTTCGAGGAAAAGCATCTGGCGGGCGAAGCATTTGCATTTAGCCACCATGATGTGATATTCACCCGGCTCCAGACAGCCACCCTCGCGCTCCATCGTATCACAAATGTACTGATGGCCTACAACGATACCCTGGCGATTAACTACTTCCTGACTAAGGCGACCAACAATGGCGCCATGATCTCTACGAAAACGATTTAAAAACAACTTCATCATAATACGCAACAACTTAAAAACAACAATAGAAAAACATTTGAAATTCACATTCACTTTCACATTTTCTGAACGTAAAACGACTGGTAATAATCAGACAAATCCTTGCAACCTTCCGGCAACTGATGGTACACCAGCTGAGGGAACATTTCCTTCAGTTTCATATAAAGACCGATGCCCGGTTTGTCCTGATCAGGCCACATGTGAAGATTCCTTCCCGCCAAAAGATTGCGACATTCTTCATTACAAAGCGTAGCACTCGGGATGGCTATTGCCTTGTAACCCATAGACATAGCGCTCCAGCAGTCGGTACATCCCTCGGTAATAACCAATGGCTCTTTTTCTGTCACCTGCGGCAAGATCTGCATCCCATATACCATCGGCTTGCTACCTGGTGCAAACTTAAACCGCGGTTTTTCTTCAGTCTTATCTCCCAGATATCTGCTCTGAACCGTCAGCAGATTGCCATGAACGTCATAATAGGGAATCAACAGGGAAGGACCATCAAAAAACTTTCCACCAAAGCGATAGCCAGCAATGGAGAAATCTGTGCTCACCACTCTACACCAATAGATATATTCCGGGCGCAACTTTCTCTGATAGAACAGGAAATCCCTGGCTTTATCTGTCAGTTTCTTACCCATGAGCATACGCATCAGATAATCTACGTCAGGCTTATGCTGAAACTCGCCACTGAGATTGAGTCTGTCCGTATCACATTCAGATTTTCTATGCCCAGCAACAGCTTTATCCCGATGAAGCACATCCTTACGGTTTCCGCAGAATGATTACCGGCGCTGATATTGAATCTTCTGCACAGCCATTGGCAAGCCTCTGGAAAAGAGAGATTCTCCCGTTTCATCACCAGGTCGATATTATCTCCACCCCACCCGCATGCAAAGCAATGACAAGTGTTGGTGGAAGTCCAGAAATGCAAACTCGGATGGGTATCATTATGACTGATACAAAGGGCATTATGATACCGCAAACCCATTCCCAATTCATCAGCAACCTCCAGGATGCTGATAGCTCTAAGTTTAGAGAGCGTATTTGAATCAATATATTCTGCCATCTTCTAATTGTCTTTTTTTAATATTACCATCACCAATAGTGCCTTTCTGCTGCGTCTTTCTAAGCACCTTTCTATCCTCGCCCTTTGCTGGTTTTTCGAGCCATCCCCACCTGCGCCAGTTGCACACCATGTTGCGGGCAGGCGTCTTGAGCTCCTTCTGCTTCAGAAATTCCTCCAGGACTGATAAGAGAATTCCTGCGGCAACTCGCTGAAATAGTCTACAGTATGATAAGGCTCTCCTTCGCCCTCGGCAGAAATCTGCTCGAAAGCCTTGCCCCACCGCTGCAACATATTCTGCAAGATGCGGTCGGCACAAGCCAGATAGGTCTGCCTAACCAGTTTTCGGATTTCCTTCTCGCTCTTCTTCCCTTCCACTTTGTAAAGCACTTGCATGAGGGCAGCGATGCGGAAGGCTGAAACCGAACTGCGCTTGTAGAAGACATCCATCGACTTGGACATGGTTTTCACCACCTGCTGGCGGCAGTCGTTACACCATTTTACCACCGTCTTGTAGAGCCAGCTCATATCTTCCTCTATCTCCTGATGGAATTTTCCATCTTCCTCGTAGCACAACCCGAAGAGCTTATCCAATGTATTCTCCAACTCATTACGCTGCGTATCGGTCAACGCCTGAAACTGTGGCGGATTGTCGCCCAGATGACTGATGAGCGGGCATAAGATGGTTCGGGTTACAGCACCGCCCTCAATGGCAGCTTTGTTCATATATCTGCTCACCGCACTCTGAGTGCCGCAGAAAACGAACGACAGCAGGGCATCTACCATGGCACTATAGCTGGATTCGCTCATGAAATCCTGACCATATACGCTGCCCAGATCGTAAGCCGTCTTGATAACCTGCGAGAGGTCGGCAAACTGGCGCTTGGCAGAATGCACGATGGCAGAAATCTCATCGGCAAATTCGAAGAGCGTCTTCGGAGCACCATAGAGCTTGACGGCTGCATCGCATCGCTTGATAAACATGGTGAGCGATACGGTTTCGGGCAGGATGGTGATGTCGGTCTTCGGTTCGGGTGGCAGCTTGCCGTCCTTCTTTCCCTGGCGTCGCTTCAGGGCAGCATACTCCTGCTCCTTGGCTCTCATTTCGCTGTCGCGCTCGATGAAAGGTTTCATCAGGGTACGCATGATGTATCTGGCAAACGATTTTCCGCTCGACTGCTCGCCCTCTACGATGACCTGCAACACGATGGCCGATTTTTCTCCCTGATTATCATACACATACTGTATTCTGACACGTGTAAGATAAACGCTGAGCATGGCTGCAGCCACCACCAGCGTAGGATACTTGAGGTCAGAAGGCGAAGTGATCATCCATTCTCTGATGCCCGACGGATAATCCTTATCGGCAATCAGGTGATGCATGGGCATCTCTTCATTCTCTTCTGCCTGTTCAGCCAGCTTTTTTCCTATCAACCCAGATGATACCTTGTTATTGATTCCGCCCTTGGTATCCTCAGGCTTTGCCACTGGATTAGTCCGAGAACGCTTCCTGGTGGAGGTATTTTCTTTACTTTTTCCATAATCAACAAATACTGATTTTTTCTGAATGCAAAAGTAAGGAAAAAAAGTCTCCCCGGCAATAGGCGTCCTGCCGGTTCGCCTCCTACTAAGCCTCATCGCCGGCAACTAAGCCTTCCGCTAAGCCTCGGGCTCATCTGAAGGCATAAAAAAAGCACTTTCTGCTTGCAAACGAAGCAAAAAGTGCTGATACTGTATTGTTTCTAAAAAATCTTCTGTTCAGATATGTTCCTATTCCTTTATAATATCACCCCCACTGACATAAGAAAGAACCAAACGGCGAACCACGGCATGAATGTCTTCATTAGGGAACTTCTGGCGATATTTCTCCGTAAGGTCTTCACAGAAATACATCTTGCTATGAAGCATAGAAGAAGGAATATTTAGATGCATAAACACATCGTATGTTGCAACAGGCTTTCCATCCTTTGTGTCGACAGGCACAATATCCATCTTATACCAAGCATTTGCAGATGTGGCAGGGAACAATCTATAATTGTCATTACTGTTGTCACACGCACAAAAAGCCAAGACTACCAACAGTAGTAAGACTGATTTTTTTACAAAATACTTCATATCCAAATTTGTTTATTAAACCTATTCTATTGTTAAACGTAGAATATGCCTAAAACTTGCTCTATTTTACGTTTTTAACATTCCATCTAAAACTTGCCAACACTCACAAGAAGCAATCATTTCCCCGCTTCTTACTGTCCCTTACGGTAGATGGAAACAAAACGCTTTGCGATGTTTATCAGATTCAAACGGGCTACGGGGTCTTTCACATCATCAAACTCCAGTTGGGAAATTCGCCACGCATTTTGGAGAAACGCTTGGAGATGACATTGGCATTGGTCAGATTGGAAGGCAGACCCAACTGCTCTGTAAGATACTTGAAGAAAGATTTGCCATTTTCAAAGTCGCCGTCAAAATCATCGATACTGGAGAGCGCCACCATAATCAGGGCATAGTCTTTCTTCAAAGGAATAACCTTCTCGTCTATCATCTTCTGCAAGGCCCTCTTAACTCTTTCTTCCTGGCTCAAGTCGCCCCATTCCTTCTCATTATCTTCTTCCGTTTTTTCCTGCTCACCGTTTTTCTGCACCTCAAAATCTATCACTTCCAATTCCAATGTCCTCTTCTTTTCAGGCTCGAATCCGTGGAGATAATCTTCATCATTGTTCTGGCGCATCAGTTCATTAATCTGAGATGAAACGAAGAAACCATCCTCGCCATAATAACCGATATTGGCTGCCAGCCGCTCAACCACCTCATGGTTCTTCACGACAGCTCCGAGGCACCGCTGAGAAAACTCCTGAGTTACGTAGCCTCTCCATTGCCCCATAATCATTGAGCAAAATTGAAACACTTTCGACTCCAAAGGCATCATCTGAAGTATCACAGCTGCCATATACAAGATGACAAATACGATTCTCTGTCGCTCTTCCTGAGCTGTAGCATACCCATCCTCGTCAACATAGTTTTTCTCATATTGCCCTATTCCTTCCACAAAGGCAAGGCGGCTCTCGGTATCGGTATGCGAAAACATCATTTTGTCTACGATGCAGAATACCTCATAAAAGACATCCTCGCATGAACATCTGGACGTAGGAAACCACGTCTTATCATTGAAGATATCATGGGTGATGGCTCTGAAAACCTGATAAATCATGTGTTGCGAAAAAGATTTATCTACCATCTGTCTGGTCTTCATCTTAAATAACCTCATCGTCGTAACCATTTAAATCATCAAGAATCACATCAAGAGAATTGATCAAGGCAAACTGAGAATTCCCATGACAATCGCAACAGACAGCATCTCCATTAACCAGAGCAACAATCTCAACATCGGAGATTTTCACCTTGGTTCGTTTCAGCGAACGGGAAGAGGTGCACGGACCTTTCCAATAATATACCTTGATGCCGTAATCTTCCTTGCTGCACAGGTTCACCAACATGGCAATGTCTCTGTTTGCCTTGTCCAAGCGCAACTGCTCACCTTTATCTGTACCATATAGCACTTGATACTTACTGGCATTGAGACACTCCATGAATGAATGCTGCATCTGCAATTGCAGGACAAAGGAATATGGCGCATCGCTGAGAGACTGATGGCGAGGAAAAGAAAACACCACAGCCTTTGGTCTGCAGCCAGCCTTGATTCTATCAGCCACGGCATCAAAGAAATCACCAGGTGGCAACTTGGCAGAAATCACCATATTCCAGCCATATTGATTCGCCACCCTGTTGATATTATCACGCAGAAGAGCCACCACCTTGTCCTGCCCTCTTTTGCCGCCGAAGATTCTGGATTCTTCCACAAAAAGGAAACCTCTGTTGGGGCGATTATCAATAATCACCTTGCAGAAAGGCTGGTTGTGAATTCATTCTCCTTAAAATCACTCCAATAAAATTCTTTCTTGTCTGCGCATACATCCAGCACAGCCACACCTTCGCGAAATCCCAATATTCGGTTGTCGTGAATAACGTCTTCCTCATACTTCCGTGATTCCACCAAAGTCATTTTCTTGCTTTTCAGCAAACTGTCCATTACCTTCTCGAAGCCAGTCTGACACTCCTGATATTTTTCAGGCGATGGCATTTCGGGAAATTCCAAGGGTAGAGTACCCTCGATACTTGAAAGATTCCGGCTTTTGCAGAAATCAAACTTGAAGACAACGTAAGAAGTCTTTTCTGTGCTATTTTTGATAAGTCCAGTCATTGGTTTCTGGTTTAAGTTATACCATGAAAGTTATTTTTCATAGCATCTACAAAAGTAATACTTTTTCCCCGAATAAACAAATAAATTCTAAATTATTTTTTTACCAAATTGTCTTTTTTTCATAAAAACATCAAAACAAAATGTGAATGTGAATGTGAATTTGAAATGTAAATCAATGTATCGGGTTGTTTTATCCATTCCTTTTATTGGATATTGTGAATGAAATTCAATCCTCGCGCGCGTACCTTATTATAT
>ENA-OQHV01000041-OQHV01000041.1-human-gut-metagenome-genome-assembly--contig:-NODE-41-length-22305-cov-2.404545_pt1 | contig 22305 bp, 13 predicted proteins | sample MGYA00242641_ERZ504732 | MGnify/ENA primary metagenome ERZ504732 (study PRJEB26092, sample SAMD00036222) | human gut metagenome | host: Homo sapiens | study: EMG produced TPA metagenomics assembly of...
TTGTTGTTGAGGTTCTCAAAATCATAGTTGCCCTCGCCCAGGTTACGGTAATGCCACTGGCTGGTAAAGCCCGGATCGTTTGGCTCGCCATTGGCTGCTGAGCGGGTAGACTTCTGCTGAAGTGCCTTATCGCTGAGATAGATGCGCTTGCTGTCGGTATTGTAAGCACGCTTGATGCGGCCGTTGGTCTGAACCTTTGAGATTTCGCCCAACTGCTTCAGGCGCTCGGCAGCCGTCTTCAGGTCGGTTCCCTTATTAAACTTCACCGTATACCAGAGGTGGAGTCCCGCCTCGCGGGTTCTTGCCTCAGTATTTGCATCTACCGGGAACACACGCTCGAAGCTGTAGCTTCCCAAGATGTCGAGCACCTCATCGGTAGAAGGAATACCCGAACGGGTAGCCTTTCCGGCGCGGGTCTTGCTCAGTTGTGCCTGGTCGAGGATATCGCTCATCTCCGGACTGAACTTAATCAGCAGTTCACCCGCCTCAGCATCTGCAGGAATGGTGATTTCTGAATTGCCGTCAGAAGAGCCGATGGTTGACAGGCTGTCAGAACAGCCCGTCAATGCCAATGCGACCATTGCTATATAGAAAAACTTTTTCTTCATTGTTTGCTTCTATATTGTTTTTATGTTTATCTTACTTTTTCTTAGTTCTCCTGTACTTAGCCATCAGCGCAGCTTCATCAATATCGCCTGCTGCCACGTATGTGCGGTAGTAGAGCGGATAAGCTACACCCGGAACCTCCCAGTTGCTGCCTGGGTCTTTGGTTCCGTAATAGTAGTCGTAGCTGTAGCTGTCGTCTGTCATATTAGAGAAACCAACGGCAGCGCCATCGCTATTTTTACCCTTAGGCTGCTGGTTGAACACCATCGTAGGTGCATTCCATTCTACCAGGTGTGGATGGAAGAGAATCCAGTTTGGCACCTTTCCTGTAAAGAAGTTCAGGTTGAGTGACAACTGACGGCAGTTTGGCAATACACGTGGCACCTGGAGAGGATAAACATCCGCACTAACTACAGAACCATCCTTGTGTTTGCAGGTTACAGGATTATCCCAGCCTGAGAGCAACCACTTGCAGGTATCGCCTACCAGCTTGTCGAGATAATCTTCCTTGTTGGTAGAGAAGTCAGACTTGGTGTATCGGGTAGCCTTGCCGGCAGCTTCCAGTGCCTCAGTCATCTCTTCATCGGTAGGAAGTTCACCCTCCAGGAAGCAGTAAGACAACTCCAGTGTATTCAACTTATCCCATGTCAGGAGCTTGAGAAGCGCCTGGCGGTCTGCGGTTCCGGCATTTACCTTACCATACAGTCCGATAGGATAGTTATTATAAACATAGACGCCTGATGCATTCATTTCGCCCAGCGAAGCGATGTTGGTGACAACATCCGTACGGCGCTGTGCATAGAGAATGAGGTTACGCAACTTAGGGAAGTTCTTCTCGTTGACGATATTGGTGATATCCGACAACTTGTTGAAGTTGTTACTTACCAGGTTGAGCGATTCAAGACTCTTACCCAGATTAATAAAGTTAGCAGGCAACTGAGTCAGACCGTAAGCCTGAACGGTAAGATTCTTCAGATACTTCAGCGAGCAGATTTCATCACCGAGGTTCACCTCACGAATCTGGTTGTTCTCGTTGGAAGCAACAGAGAATGACTCCAGGAACTTGAGGTTGCCCACTTCCTTAGGAAGAGTTTCGCCACTCTTGAGGTTGAACTTGCTGAACTTGACAGAACGTACACGTCCTAAAGCCTCAGGATGTTTTTTCACTAAATCATCAGTAGCTTCCCAGAGTGTTACGCCGCTCCAGTTGCGCATGTTATCGCTGGAATCGAAGGTAGCAATGCTACCCAGTTTCTGGTTGATCATGATGAGAGAGAGAGAGTCACCGGCACGGTTGTCCTCAATCTTTGGTGCTGCCTTCTGACGAACGGTCAGGATAACATCATCTGTAGGATTGCCATCTGCATCTACCAGCTGGTCTTCAGCCTTGATTGGCACGAGATGAACCTTAGCCACACGAACGGCAGGAACCACGTTCATCGCCCAGCGGAACTTGAAGTTCACGGTGCGAGGACGGTACTTTCTGTCCAGCACGATACCCAGGTTAGTACCTGTCAGCTTATCTTCATCCTTACTGTTCAGGAGCCAGCCCTCACGCTCGCTCTCGTTCTCTGCCTTCTCGGCATCGGTCAGATCACCCTCAAAAGAATACTCTATCTTACCAATCTTGCATTCCACGTTGGCAGAAATCAGACTCTCGAAAGCACGGTTATCGTAAGAATCGGAGTTTTCGATTTCTACAACAGAATCCTTCAGGAAGATCTGCTTGCCATAACCGAACTGGGTGATGGTAAGCTTGCGACTCTGTCCGTTGGCACCCTGGAAACTGAGTTCTGTGCTGCGGAGCGTGTTGGAAAGAGTAGAATCCACCTTGATGGTACCCTCAACAGAACCCACGCCGTTGGCAGGCGAAAGCGTCAGCCAAGGCTCAGAGGTATTAGCTACCCAGTCCTGTGAGGCAGCGATGGCTATCTGCTCTGTTCCACCCTGAGGACCTATGGCTATCTCCTTTTTATCGAGCGCCAGTCCTCCTGGGATATCGACATCATCCTTATCGCTGCAGGCTGTGAAAAGCCCGGCAGCGAGAACGATACCTAATGTCAGTTTATTCATATATTTCATATTACTACTTTCTTATAGGGTTTAATTTTCGAGATCCAAAGCATCACAACCGCGGATGTCCTGATTCTTGTTGTAGAACAGCATATACATACCTGCCTTGATGTATGCGCAGACGCTCGTTACATCGATAGAGATGTTAGGGTTGTCTGTGATATTCAGGATATAAAGGTGAGAGGTCAGTGTCTCTTCTACCTTACGGATATCGTTGGAACCAATCTGGAACTGGATCAGGCTCGGACAGGTTGTGATTCCTGTAGGCCATGTACGCAGGCAACGCTGGTCGGTCTTCTCATCACGCTGGTGGTTGATAGCAAAGGCACGGAGCACGGCACTGTTCAATGGCTGGGTTGGCACCTCGGTGAAGCAGTTGTAGCTCAAGTCCATATTGGTAATGTATGGCAATGTGGTTGAGAGGAAGTCATCAGAGAGGGATGTCAACTTGTTGAATCGGAAGTCGATAACCTGCAGCAGATAAGCCTTCTTGCCCTTGATGGAACCCTTAGGGATGGTGCGCATCTGGTTGCCGCTCAAATCGATGGTTGTGATTGGCGAACCGGCAGTAAACAGCTCTGAAGGGAACTTCTCTATCTTATTGTTTGACAGACTGACTGAAGCTGCATTAATACCCTTGTAGGTACCATGACTATTATCTACACCTGTAATCTCGTTGTAAGAGAAGTCTACAGAACCCATCTCGCGAACAGAACTTGCATCGAAGATATTCGGAATCTTCTTCAACTTGTTATGAGCGAAAGTCAGACTTTCCACATCATCTGTAAAGGCACAGAGATTATCAGGAATCTCTTCAATCTGGTTGTTGTTCAGATAGAGAGAAGAGAGAGCTACCTCAGAACCAAACGGATGTACCTTCTTGATATTATTGTAAGCCAGGTCGAGCAAACCGAGATTTACCATCTTTCTCAATGCAGAAGACTCAGGGAACTCCTCCAGGTTATTGTAACTCATATAGAGAATCTGGAGTGTCTTACCTGTCTTCTCCTCAGCTAAGCGAGTCCAATCTTTTCTCAACTGATTAGCAGAGATTCCCTTGCATCGCGCCAGGTTCATCGCCTGCAATTTAGGGAGCTTATAGTAGAAGTCTGGAATGCGACTGATCTTCGGACAGTTGTAAAGTTCGATATCGGTCAGGTTTTCCATCTTGTCCCAATCCTCTTCCTTAAACTCCTGTGCAAACTTACCATAAACAGGATCGTCAGGCTTGTAGAACTTCGCACAAACCGAGTCGGATGTGATAGAAGAGTTACCGATGTAGAACTGCTGCAACTTAGTCAGGCGATAGATGGCCTTAGATACACCTGTAATCTTGTTGGTCAATGTACCGATCTGCGCATCCTTCAGGTTGATGCGGCTGTCCTTCTTAATTTTGTTCTTCGGTGCCACCTTAGGATCAGAGTTGTAGCTTTCTACAATCATATCCGACATGTTGGCACGTGGGTCATACTTCAGAAACTTGTTCTCATAGTCGTGACGCATGCTGCTCTTCTTTGCTGCAGTCAGACTGTTTGCATCATAATTATTGAAGATGTTGGCACCAATCTTCTCATCGTGAGAACCGAGGTTGAGCACCTGGAGTTCTGTCAGCTGTCCGATGGCATCAGGTACGATTCCCTTTGCACCGAAACCGGCGATGATAAGACCGATGACACGGCCGTTGCTGTTGAGCGTTACGCCCGGCTGTTCGCCCCACATATCGAGTTCCTTGTTGAAGTTCCAGTTAGCTCCCTTGAAGGTAGCATCGCCATAGAAGCTCCACTCCTTACCATGGAGAGATTCCCAGATAGCCTTCAAAGCCTCATAGTCCTTGATATACTCCTTGGTCTTGGAAAGGAGGATAGGCACCTGAGCTTTATCATTGAGTTGATTGTCCTCTATAATGAAAGCCTCACCCTTTACAGGCTGGGTTTCATACTTGGTCTTCACCGCACCAGTCTTGCCGTAGGTGGTATATGAGGTAACCTGATAAGTACCGGCAGGCAACCATACGGTAGAATCGCAGTAAGCAGTACCTGTGTCCATATACTTATCGTTCTCATTGTCAGGATTCTGATTCTCCTTGCTTCCCTCCTTATAATTCACCTTCAGTTCAGGGAAGGTATAGGTCTCACGGGTAAAGAGGTTGGTCACGCTGACATCAACGAGACGGATGTTAGAGAAGAGATACTCAGTACCACCGGCACGGGTCTTCTCCCACTCCTTCACGAGATTGAACTTCACCTTACCATGCTCCACAGTCTCCACCATGAGGTTCTGTACTTCCAGACCGCCACCTACTACAGTGAATGTTTCGCCGGCAGAAGAAGCCAGCAACTCCTCGTCTACCGCATCATAGAGATAGAGAACCGATGACGGTGTAAGTACCCGAAGCGAGTTGCAGTTTTTCACTTCTCAGACCATACTCAGCATTCTCTGAATTATAAGAATTGAGCACCAGTGTCTGAGACACAGTTGTACCGTTGTGCTCCATGACCACCTTGATTTTCTTGGCATCATCCAGTTTCTCAAGTTTGTCAAGGGCAGTAGCACGGGTAGCTCTTGAAGAAACCTTCTTGCTGAGCTTGAACTGCACATATCCGTATGTGCCGTCCCAGCCTCCGGTCTCATCATCCGAGCAACTTGTTGCTGCAAAGGCCAGGAGAGAGACCAAGAGCAACAAGAGTGCCTTTGAAAATATTTTCATTCTATTCATTACTTTCTAATTTTTCTGATAGAAGTATGTTTCTTACTCATTCCCTCACCAGGAGATTCAACAACAAGAACCTTTACAGGAGTTCCGTTGTCCTGGAATACCATAAACATTGGAGTAGCTTCTGGTACCGTAACAGAGAAAATCCAATTTTCCTTATCGACCTGTGCAGCCTCTGCGTTAACATCATTTCCGTTGAAATCCTTAACTGTAAGATAGCCTGTCTCCATCATAGTGTTAGGGTCCCAATCCTTGATATTAGGATTAACTGTAAGATAGCTTCCTGCTTCTGACTGAGCGACATATATTTCGTCACCATTGTAGCCAAATGTTCCTGATATGATAGAACCATACTTTGATTTATCCTTCTTGCACTCTACTGGCAAGTAGTTCATCTTCAAGATTGTAGGCGCTGCAGACTGATCATCAGCAGAAGAGTTGGCCTCCTTCTGTACAACATTCATCAGGAAGTAACGGTCGTAATCGCTCTTCACTGTCATGAAGTCTTCCTCCAGCATTCCGTCGAGTCCATTCTCCAGACTCTCGAATACGCTCTGTGGCAATGCATAGACCAGGAACTCACGGCTTCCGCTGCCTAATGGAGCGACTGTGAGCTTCACATCACCCTTCTCACCCTGCAGCTTCACAGCACCAGTTCCATCCTCGAACAAACCATTCTCCTTTTTCTCGAAGACTACCAGCTGGTAAGCATCACCCAAGGTCTTGAGGGTGAAAGGAACGAAGTTGTAGAAGGTGAAATCGTTGGTATCACCGCCATTCAGGCTAGAACCATTCTGAGTGAACACCTTACCATCGAGAGATACATTCCATACTGCCCACTGTGAAGAGGTTGGATAAGTAACATCCATGGTGCTGGTGGTCATACCATTATAGATAACAGGTACGGTTTTAGCACCTTGCCATCCTCAGAAGTGAAGGTGATGGTGTAGTTGCCGTCCTTAGCGATGGCATACTTAGCACTTACACCCTGATTCTCCTTAAAGGAAACACCGCCAACAACAGGCTCGTTAGGTGTACCTACCAGGAAGCCGCCTTCCAAGTCTACCCAAGCAGGAGTATTGGTAACAGCAAAACGGAAGTTTGACTTTACAGTAAACTTGTTGTATACATTGTAACCTACGGTGATACCAGTCTCGGTGATATCATTGCCAGCCGCATCGAATATCTGCAACTTATAGCCGGCAGCCGAACGCGTAACCTCAGCGATGGCAACCTTCTGACCACCCATATTCAGGAAGAGCTGAGCCACGCTCATATCCTTGCTGGCATCATCATCAGTAATCTTAACCTTGATGGTCTGCTTGCCTGCAGTACCATTGAGTACGAAGCGTCTATTTTCTCGCCCTGCACCAGTTTACACCAGATTTTGTCTGAAGAAAGGCTCCAGCTCTCGTTAGCTTCGAAAGTAAACTCTTTCACTTCGCCAGCTTCACCGGAGATAGTCTGTACCTGTGGGAACACAGGAGTTACGGCATCGTCGTCATCGCTGGAACAAGCTGTGAACAGAGTCACTGATACCAGCGCCATCAATACGAGCCAATATTTTGAAATCAATGTTTTCATTTTCTTTTTATTCTACGATTAATATCCTTGTTCTTTCAATTTCTCTGCCTCTGCATCGCTGATCCATTCATACATGGTGATGAAGGTTCCTACGTTGCCGAATAATGAACCATCTTTGTTGTTTACACTCATAACAACATACTGCAATACATAGTTCTGGCAGGTGTTATAATAAGAGGTATAGAGAGAAGGCTGGCTGATGCGCAACTTGCCGTCTCCATAGATGGTACCGAATGCCTCACCGGTCTCACCGGCTATCTGGTCGTCCATCTCTACCTTTGGCTCAAGGATGTTCTTGGTATTGAACTTCAACTTCAGGTTGTAGCCCTTATAGTAAACATCCTTCAGCAGAACGGTATTCTCCTCGCCTTCCACTACCTCAGTCTTGATCAGACGGTTGGTTACGTTGTTCAGATACTGACTGTAGAAGGTAGATGTAACCATGCACCAGCCAGAGAAGTTGTGGATATCGAAAGGACAAGACTTCTGCATTACCACGTGGGCATAGTCCTTATAGAGATCTGTCCAGTTATACTTCTCCGGAATCACCAGTTTCAGGGTGAAGCCGAGCGAATCGGTCTTGCCGATGTTATCATAGATACCCTGAACCTTCACATTTCCTACCATCTCGCCCGCCTTGATTGTAACGGTGTTGTTGAGGATGCGGTAATGCTTACCCTCGATGGCATTGCTCTGCTTGTCTACTACCTCCACGCCGAAGGTGCGGTCGTAGTCAGCTTTTTCGGTTGCAGATACAGGCACATTGAAAACCTCATTGCTTTCCTGTACAGCATACTGATAGAGCGTATCAGAGAACATGATATGACTTGAACCAGCATAAGTGGTATAATCCTGTGAACAACTCACAAGAGCGATGAGTGCAGCTACGGCTGCCAAACATCCCATCATTATTTTCTTCATGATCTTCTCTTTATTTTATTTGTTACTTTCATTAGGCTGAATCTCAGAACCTGGTGCCTCAAGCTCATGCTGAGGAATTGGCCAGACAAAGAGAGGGTCATCCTTTTCAACCTTCAGACTGCTCTGCACGAAGTTGGCAGCAGGCTGGTCGGCAGCCTTACGCTCAAATCCCTTGTGCCAGCGCTTGAGGTCGTTCAGACGGAAGCCTTCCATATAGAGTTCCTTCACGCGCTCTGCCTCGATTATCTTCATGGCGTTGCTCTCGCTCATCGAGGTGTTACCACCATATGAAGAGTAGCGGGCTGTACGCAAGGTAGAGATGTCCTTACCTGCCTTACCATAGTCCTCCTTCATGGCGTAAGCTCAGCACGAATCAGATACTGCTCTGAGAGACGGAATACCATTGGCTGGTGAACATGCAGGATATTGCTGTTCAGGAATTCTGCATCGCCGAAATACTTGCTCAGCAAAGGCCACTGCAAACCATGCTCATAACCTGTTACACGGGTTGTGAAGATGGCTGCAGCACGGAGATCCTTGCTGTCGAATGAGTTGATGACCCATGTCTCAGGCACATAGTCTGGACGATAAGTTACGAAGTTGTAGTTATCGAAGATGGTACCCAGAGCACCGCCATAGCTGTTCACGGTAAAACCTACCTTCCAGATAGCCTCACGAGAATCACCATAGGTCCAGATATACTTATAATCGTTCACCTGGTTTGAATAGGTGTTGGAAGAAGCCTTCTCTAATGTATAATACTTACTGCCGATTACCTTAGATGCATACTTGATGGCATCATCATACTTGTGCATATATAAGGATACGCGCGCACGCAAGGCATGACAGGTATACTCGTTGAAGTAAATCTCGTTGTAGAGACTTCCTGTGAAGTCTTCGTCTACTTTCAGATATTCAGCAGCCTTGTCAAGATCTCTCAATACGAAATCGTATGATTCCTTCAGAGTGGCTCTCTTCTGTGGCTCATTGCCGTAATAGTGCTCTGTGAGTACAACGCCGAGTTCCTTCGCAGCCTGCTCATCGCTATCGTAAGCCTTGCAGAAACACTTGATCAGTTCTGAGTAAGCCAGGGCACGGGCGAAGTAAGCCTCGCCCTCATACTGCTCCAACTTATCAAGCTGCTTATCATCATTGGTTGCAACCTTTACCTTTTCAACATTATCGAGCAGGAAATTGCATCGGTTGATCACATCATAAAGGTCGGCATATACCGCCTCAATGTCGGTGTTGGTAGCCTTGATATCTTTCCAACGGTAGATATCGCCATAGGCATTAGAGTAGCCCTTCACGCAGTACACGAAGTCTGCCTGCAGATCTGGCAGGATTGTCAGATTGCCCGAATAGAGGGCGCTGCTCTTGAAACTGTCGTAGATACCGTACACCAGCTTGTCCATGTCGTCCACCGTGTTGATAGCCTGGTCCATGCAGATAGAATCCTCAGGATACTTATCAAGACAGGAAGACATCGAGAGGGCTAGGATTCCCGACAGGATGTATGTCTTTATATTTTTGATATTCATTTTTTTCTCCTTTCTTGGTTAGAATTGCAATTCAACACCCAGAGTAAACTGGCGTGATGCCGGATACTGTGCCTGGTAAATATTGGATGAAACCTCAGGATCCAGACCGTTGAAACCGGTTACGGTGAAGAGGTTCTGTGCCTGACCATAGATTCTGACCATAGAGAAGAAGTTGGTCTTGCGCAACAGACTCTGTGGCAATGAATAGGACAGACTGAGATTCTTCAGACGGAGGAACGATGCATTCTCCAAGAAGCGATCGTCGAGCTGGGTTACCTCGCCCCAACGTGGGATATCGGTAATATCGCCTGGCTGCTTCCAACGGTCGTACAACAGACGGTTTGACTGGTTGTAAGCAGTACCGAAGGTTACACCGCTCTCCTCGAAGTAACGGTCGTTGTTAATCACGTAGCGTGTACCAATCCAGCTGAACTGGGCAGAAAGCTGCAAGCCCTTCCAACGGAAGCTTGTACCGAAACCGCCCATCCAAGGTGCATCATAGGTCTTGCCTGTCATCACCTTGTCGCTCTCACGGAACTCGTTGGTCACGTTGCCGTTCTTGTCATACCAGAGCTGCTCACCATTCGCTGGGTTCACACCGGCATAACGGTTCAGGAAGAACTCGCTTACTGAGTGACCTACCACATACTTCAAACCGGTGGTTGAGTTTACATACTCGGTTACACCGTTATAGAGTTCCTTCAATCGGTTCTGGTTGTAAGATACGTTGGCACTTACATTCCAGGTGAAGTCGCGTGTGCGGATTACATCACCGTCAGCACTCAGCTCGATACCCTTGTTAGCCATCACACCTACGTTCTTCCAGCGATAGCCCTCGCCGGTTACGGTATAAGACTCAGGAACGCGCATCAGCATATTAGAGGTACGCTTGTAGTAAGCCTCGAAGCTGAAGTTGATTCTGTCGAGGAAGCCCAAACGGAGGGCGAAGTTGTTTGCCCATGTTGACTCCCAACCCAATTCCTCGTTACCACTCTGTGATGGATAGAAACCGGCAGTATCATCGTAGTTGGCACCACCCGATACCAGAGCCAGGTGATAATAGTTAGGAATCTCAGAGTTACCCGATGTACCGGTACTTACGGCAATCTGGGCTGTGCTGAGCCACTTCATATCCTTCAGCCAGTCGGTCGACTTCACGTTGTACATGAAACCGAGCGACCAGAATGTACCCCAGCGATGATCCTTACCGAAACGTGAAGAAGCATCAGTACGCAGAGAGAAATCGGCATAGTAGAGCTCCTTATAGTTATACTCGCCACGCATGAAGAATGACAGGTAAGAATAATCAGAAGATGAATCTGCCCAGCGGCTGGCACGTGTACCTGATGATACGTTGGTCAGGAGATCGCTGGTCTGACCCTTGGAATATATCTGGAAACCATCTGAGTGGAAATTGACAGCCTCCTGACCCAGCATCACGTTGAACGAATGGATATCGTTCAGAGTGAAACGGTAGTTAGCCGTAGTAGTCTCTGTCAGGTTGATGGCATCGCTGCTCTGGCGTGCCGCAGTACCCTGTCCGTGATTTGAAGAGAGACTTGGGAACGACTGGAGGAATGCTGTAGAATGGGTGAAATCGGCACCAAACTGAGTACGGATAGTCAGATTCTCTATCGGATAGATTTCAGCATACATGGTAGAGAGCACCTTATATTTCTTGTTCTTGATAGGATTCAAGCCCATGTAAACGATAGGGTTCTCGCTGGTTCCAGCCCAGTTGCCTGCTGAAAGTGAAGCCAGACTGCCATCCTTTGCGTATGGATTCCAGTAAGGCAGCATGAATCGGCATGCTGAGATAGGAGTAACGGTAGTATAGCTACCGTCGTCAGCCTGCTGAGCCTCCTCATAGGCAGCCATGGTGTTGGTACCTACCTTCAACCACTTGCTAGCCTTTACATCTGCATTGGTGCGGATGTTGTAACGGCGGAAGGTTGAACTCTGTGCGATACCGTCCTGATCGTAGAAACCACCAGAAACATAGTAGTTCAAGCGGTCGGTAGCACGGTTGATAGAGAGTTCGTAGCTCTGCAGCGGAGCGCGGTCGTTAAACACCTCGTCCAGCCAGTTTACGTTTACTCTTGAAAGGAGATTGTAATCCTTACCTGTATCCAGACCTACTTCTTTCTCAAACTGGATACGCTCGTCGGTATTCATCATCTTCCAGTTGGTCTGTGCCAACTCAGAGAAACCATACTGTGCACGGAGCGTAATCTTCGCCTTGTCCATTGACAAGCCTCGCTTGGAAGTGATGACAACCACACCATTGGCAGCACGTGCACCATAGATAGAGGTAGAAGAGGCATCTTTCAATACAGAGATACTTTCGATGTCGTTAGGACTCAAAGTATTGAAATCAGAACTTGAGATTGGCACGCCGTCGAGGATAAAGAGTGGCGACTTTCCGGAGTTGATAGAGTTGGTACCACGGATTTGGAAGGTAGCCGCCTTGCTAGGTTCACCCGAAGAAGAGATGACCTGCAAACCAGTACTCTGTCCCTGCAAAGCTTGGTCGAAGCTTGCCGCCGGCACATTTTCTATCTTTTCAGACTTTACGGCAGACACGGAACCCGCAATGGTTCCCTTCTTTCTCACGCCATACGCCACCACAACCACTTCATCCATCATCTTGGAATCCGAAGCAAGGGTGATGTTGAGCGTATTTGTCTGCGCTTTCACAACGTGCTTCTGCGTAACGCAACCCACATAAGAGTAGACAAGCGTAGCCTTCGAAGCACCCTTAATTTCGATGGTATAGTTACCGTCAATATCGGTCACTACGCCATTTGATGTTCCCTCTTGCATAATGGTCACACCAATCATCGGTTCGTTGTCTTCAGCAGACACGACTGTACCCTTGACGCTGAAACTCTGCGCCAAGACCGATTGGATAGACAACAATACAAGTGAGACAAGTAAAAGAGTTAATCTTCTCATCCTTGTTTGTTTCAAGTTTATTAATTAATAATTATAATTTTTTTCTCATTTTTTTCTCGTTTGGTAAAAGCCGAAAGCACTCAGGGTGACACTTCGCCCCTCCATTTATACATTCTTTCACTAATATGCACGCATGGAAATACCTATTTAACTTAAATTGGTGCAAAATTACGAATATTTTCTTATTTACCCAAGATTATCGCTTAAAATTTAAATGTTTGATATGAAATATCTATGTTTTTTAGCATATTTGCTCATAAATTTAGTTAATTGTCGATTTTTTGTCACATCCGATTACAGTTTGCAAAAACAAGTTCAATACACACTTTTTTTGTTTCTATGCACTCGTTTTCATAAAGCTGAAATTACGTCCCGACGTATCTGATACTACGTCGGGACGTATCTTTTGCTGCGTCGGGACGTAGCAAATGCTACATCGGGACGCATTTTTTACTGCATCGGAACGTATTTTATCAGCTGTCGCAAGTAGCTCAGTCAGCTGACACAGATATCTCGACAAGCCGAAGGATACGTCTCCATTAGCCTACGGAGTCGTATCCGTAACCCAATGCTGTCATATTCTTAACCCCACACAGCCATATCCATAGGCAAACGGAAGCACATCATTTATTTACCTCTTCACCTTCATATATTCCGTAGGAGTCATGCCATACTCCTTGGAGAAGCATTTGGAGAAATAACTGCTGTTGGAAAAACCAACGGTATACATCACCTCGGAAACACTGAACTTACCCTGGCTCAGGAGCTCGGCAGCACGGCTCATACGCATCTCACGGATATACTCTACAGGCGTACGGCCCGTTATCGCCTTCGTCTTGCGATACAGCTGTTTGCCACCTATGCCTATCACATCCTGCAACATCGAAACATTGAAGTCGGAATCAATCATGTGCTTCTCTATCGCCTCATCGATTTCTTCGAGCAGACGCTTGTCTGCCCCATCCAACTCGCTGATATCTACAATCTTCTTTTCCTCTTCAGAAGATTCTGAGCGTGCAGGAACTGGTTCTGAAGATGATGACTCTGGCTCAGATACAGGCGAAGCGGATAACCCAGTAGAAACAGAAGATGACACCTCAGGTATCTTCACATTCAGGTAGCGGACCATCAGAGCTGTCACCTCATCAAATGAATGATGAGCTACGGCAGCCTTCAAATCTTCCGTCAGACGGTTGAAGAAGTCCATACGCATCTGTACCTGCTCCAACACCTCAGCCTTCTGCTTCTGGGCATCAGCCAGTTCCTTGCGCAGAAAATACCAGCTTACCAGCCATGCCACAAACACGATGAGTGCCGTGATATAGAAGAGCTTGCACCACCATGAGAGATACCAAGGCGGCAGGACGGAGATGTCGAGCGAATAAACCTCGGCAGCTATCTTGCCTTCACCATCCACGGCATGAACCGTAAGATGATAATCGCCATACGACAAACCATTGTAGGTGATATCGATGTTGCTCGAGTTCAGATAATGCCAGTCGTGGTCGCTGCCTCGAGTTTGTAAGCATAAACGGCTGAAGGATGATCAGCAAAAGGAAGGTCGGTGAGCTGCAAGGTGAAGTTGTTCTCATCACTCTTCAGTTTCAGGATTTCTCCACACTCCTCACGAGCCTGTCCGTTTACGATGATTCCAGCCAGCATCAGGCGGGTAAACTGCTTAGGCTTCTGTGCTACATCGGAACTGATTGCCACATAGCCGTCATTGCCGCCCATCATTACCTCATGAGTCTGTCTGCTGTAACAGATGTTGAGCGGCGCAACAGAAGGAATCATGAAACGCTGGCTCTCGCCTGTGGATTGATTACGCAGCATTCATTGCCCGATACCACCCATATCTTGCCTTCCACATCGCACATGGTACTTACCTTGCCACCAATCTGCCATGTCTTGGAAGAAAAGCTGTTACCCAGCACAGAACCGGCTGCATAATAACAGGTTACCGAACTGTTATCACCCATCCAGATATTGCCCTTGCTGTCTGCCATCAGATAGTTGACAACATCTGAGTTAGCTACCTGCACCACCTTCATATCGTTCGGATTGATGCAGTCGAGACGGGTATAGGTAGAAACCCAAATCCTACCCTTTCCATCCATCACCATCTGACCTACATGCAGACCAGAGAGCGCATTCTTTCCCTTGTCAGAGAAATGCCAGTCGGCTATGGTCTTGCCGCTCAGAAGAGCCGCCTTATCCATCACGAAAACACCGCCCTGATAAGAACCCATCCATATCCTGCCCTTCTTGTCCTGGAGAATATCGTAAGCCCAGGCAGTAGAATACTTGCCACTCTTATCGTAGACGATGAAGTTGCGCATCTGACGGGAACTGCGGTCATAGAAGTTGATGCCATGGTCGGTACAGATCCATACATCGCCGTCATGGTCTTCATAAATCTTGCGTACACGGTTATGACTCAGCGGGAAGGCAGAGCTGTTCTGCTTGTACCATGCCACATTCTGATAACCTTCAGCATTCCGGGTGAAATGAATCAGTCCGTTGGTACCGCCCATCCACCATTCGCCGTTACGGGTCTGGAGCATGGCATGGAGACAGTTGCCCTCACCCGACATCGTAATCTTATCGAGCGATACATAGCGGTAATAGGTATGGGTAGTGAGACGGGAGAGTCCATTGTCAGTACCCACCCATACATTCTGCCATTTATCTACAAAGCAAGCCCAGACGATGTTGTTAGGAATAGAAGCATCATCGCGGGAATCGTGGATATAATGGGTGATGGCATTGGAGAGTGCCATCTGATAGAGTCCGTTATCGGTTCCGATATAGAGATTGCCGGCAGCATCTGTAGAAAGACATTTGATGGAATTGCCGTTCAGAGCTGGAATCTGTGAGAAGTTCCTGAGCTGCAGGTCGGCACAATAGAGAGCGCCCTCGGTACCAATCCAGTAGCATCGGCGCTTGGCATCATAGGCGAGCGCATTGACCAGCGGCTGTTCTCCGGCACGGAGCGGAATCAGTCTGCTGCCGAGACGCAGACCAGCAAGCGAACCTACGAGCAAGCCTCGCGGAGTAGAGAGCAAGGCATAGACATCGCCACCGAAGTCAGTCTTACCACCCTTGATATCGAGCACACGGAGTTCCTTCAGCTGCTTGCGCTTCGCCTCATCGGCAAAAGCCTTCATGGCTGGTGTTTCGGCATATTGATAAGATTGCGTATCGAATTTCAGGATGCCGTTGCCAGTAGCCAGATAGAGCATCCTGCCCTCGAAACCGAGCGCATTGACACGCGTATTGCTGAATGTATGTTCCTGAAAATGGCGGTAGCCATGATAACCATCATAGCTGTAAAGACCGTTGTCGGTTCCGAGCCATATCATTCCATCACTGTCCTGGGTAATGGCACAAACGGACTGAGCACCTTCAAGGGAGGTGTTGACGAAACGCTGCGCATGGATGGCGAGCGAAACAAAGAGCATAGCAATTGCCATGCTGATGCGGTTTATAGGTTCTTTTGACTTCTTCATGTGTGCAAATTTACACAATATTCATGATAACGCCAAAAAATATCGGAGAAAATTCAAAAAAAAAGAATCCCCTGGGAAAAATAGCCGCTGCTATTCCCAGAGGATCCGATATAAACTATATACTTTATAACCAACTGAAATCTGTCTCAGTCTTCTTATATTGCCTGGAGCGTAATCGACTTTTCGATATTTCGCTTGCTGTCTTTTACCTTCAGGATGATGTCGCCCTTCTGCTTGCTGCTCTGTACGATGACAACGAGTTTGCCAGAGAAGAGTTTCATCTGTGGCTGGGTGAACGGTTCGAGCGATGTGGCATCGCCGTTGCAGGCTGCCTTGAAAGTGCCGGCACCACTCACCTCGAAGGTCAGTTCGTCATCGGCAAGCGGACATTCATTGCCGTCCTTATCCTGCAGACTCACGGTGATGAAGGCAAGGTCGTTGCCATCGGCATTCAGCAGCACATTGTGCTCATCGGTACAGCCTTCTACCATGCAGGCAATAGGCTCATGATCAGGTGTTTCTACGCTGAACTTCATCTGTGCAGGCTCGCCGGCAGTACGCTTCACGTCCTCACCAACCTTTTCGCCATACTGGTTGTAAGTAACCACGCGAATCTCACCCGGTTCATACTTCACATTGTTCCAGCGCAGACGGTAGCGGTCCAGACGGCTTGACTTGTCCTTGCGCACTCTGCCCTGACTATTGCCGTTGACGAAAAGCTCGCCTTCCACACCATCGGTATAGCAATATACAGGGGTAACCTGTCCTTCCCTGCCCTTCCAGTTCCAGTGAGGAAGAAGATGGGTAGTATGCTGCTGCTCGTTCCAGCGGGCACGATACATATAGTAGCGGTCCTTTGGAAGTCCGGCAAGGTCGCAGATACCGAAGTAGCTGCTACGACTTGGCCAGTAGGTATCGTAAGGAGTCGGCTCGCCCAGATAGTCGTAACCGGTCCATACAAACTCACCGATTACCCAACTGTAGTCATCCTGCATCTTCCAGTCATCATCAGGAAGATTGCTCCAGGAACAGTATTCGGTATCATAGCTTGAGCACTGACCATCAGGATAGGTAGCCTTATCACTTACCACTACCGGGAACTTGTATACGCCACGGGAACTGACCGTAGAGGCGGTTTCAGAACCGAGGAGGAATCCCTGAGGCAACTGCTCGATATTCTTATAATATTTATGTACGCGATAGTTGAAGCCCGGTACATCCATGGTCTGGGCAAAGCCGCTCTTCAAGGCATCTTCTGCCTTATCCATACCCTGGGTTACAGGGCGGGATGGGTCGTACTGATGACAGATATCCTGCAGACGCTTAGCAATCTGCACACCCTCCTTGCTCCACTGTTCAGGAATCTCGTTACCGATGCTCCACATCACGATGCTAGGATGGTTGCGGTGGTGCTTTACCAGATTGGTGATATCCTTATCGCTCCACTCCTTGAAGAACTTGGCATAGCCGTTCTTGCATTTAGGATAAATCCACATATCGAAACTCTCTGCCATCACCATCATACCGAGGGAATCGCAGATTTCCATCTGCATGGTAGAAGGCATGTTGTGGGCAGTACGGATGGCGTCGCAACCCATCTGCTTCATCATCTTGATCTGACGGATAAGAGCTGCCTTGTTCTCTGCTGCACCCAATGGACCGAGGTCGTGGTGCAGACAGACGCCCTTCAGCTTTCGGGTAACGCCATTGAGCTGGAAACCATAATCCTTGGATACGGCAATGGTACGGATACCGGTCTTCAGGGTCTGCACATCAGCCACCTTCTTTCCTTCATATCGGGTAAGTTTTACCTGATAGAGGTAAGGAGATTCCGGAGACCAGAGATGAGGATTCGCTACCTTCAGAGTAGTCTTGATTTCAGGATTGGCACCTGTGACGATCTGCTCGGCAACCTTCTTGCCAGCCTCATCCAACAGGGCTATGACGGTCTTGCCCGACTTACCAGTCTTTCCTTCCAGCAGTGCATTTACTTCTACTTCAGCTTCCTGCTTATCAGCCTTCAGGGTACGGACGAAGGTATCCCAGGTAGAGAAGTTCTCGTTACCATAAAGTTCTACGGAAACCGGACGGTAAAGACCGCCTCCCGGATACCAACGACTGCTCTCCTCTACATTATTAAGATGTACCTCGATGAGATTACTCTTACCAAACTTGATGAAAGGTGTGATGTCGATGCGGAAGGCATTGTAGCCGTAAGCCCACTTGCCTGCCTCCTTGCCATTGACACTGACAACAGGCTGGCTCATGGCACCGTCGAAGACGAGTACGGCACGCTTATAGCCCTTAGGAGCCGTCCAGTTCATCTTATACATACCCTCACCTATCCAAGGCAGCGCACCAGAACGTCCCGACTTCTCGGTCTTTTCGGTTTCGCCATTCTGCTCGATGGCCACCATCTGCAGGTCCCATTTCTTATCAAAAGGTCCCGAGATAGCCCAATCGTGCGGAACAGCTACCTGCTGCCACGCCTTGCCATCACGGGAGAAATCCCATGAAGGCAGGTTGATAACCTTTCTGCTCTGCGCCTGACACAGCGTAGTGAGGGCCAGGGCAAGAGTCATGAAAGTAATGCTTCTCTTGATCATATTGCTATTTAATATTCTTATTTATATGCATCAAATACGGCAGTTGGTTTGCCGCTGTTGTCGAAGGCTCCCTTGGTATATGCATCCCAACCCAGAGTGATATAGTTGGCTGGTTTCCAGTTGTTGTAAACTTCCGGTTCCAATAGAAGATACCCTCGCAGGTAGAAATCTTCTTACAGCCATCCACCATCTTCTTCATCAATGGCGCAGCCTGGTCAGAGCCCCACCACATACCGATTTCAGAGATGATGACGTCCTTGCCATACATGGAAGAAAGAGTCTGGATGTTAGAGAGACAACTCTCTGCATAACTCTGCCAGTTATCATCTTCCGGATAAAGAGACAGTCCGATGACATCCCACTTTCCGCCATTTTCTTTCAAGTTATCGTAGAGCCAGGTAAGTCCACCGAGGTCCTGACCCTTATCTACATGCACGATGACTTTTGCCTTAGGATAAACTTCCTTTACAGCATCATAACCGGCGTTGATATAAGCAGCAAAATTGGCTGCATTCTTAGATACCTGACCGGTTACAGCCTCATCGCTATTCCAGAGCATTCCATCGCGGGTTTCATTACCCACCTGTACCCACTCTACATTGGTTACACCTCTATCCTTCAGGGCTTTCAATATATCCTTGGTATGATCAGCACAGCCTGCTTCATCTGCTCGGCAGTATAGCCCTGCCATGCAGCAGGAACTTTCTGGTTACCCGGGTCAGCCCAGGTATCAGAATAGTGGAAGTCAATCATCAGACGGAAGCCGAGCTGCTGAGCACGCCAAGCCTTTGCGATGACATCGTCCTTGCCGCACCAGCCACCTTCCGGATTTACCCAGACACGCAGACGGATAGCATTGGTTCCCTCTTCGCGGAGGAGTTTCATGCATTCTGTAGCCTTACCATTTTGATTATAGAATTTCACACCGTCGTTCTCCATCTCTGTGAGCCAGGAAACATCGGCGCCCTTGGCAAAACCGCTCATATCGTATGTCTTCTCCTTTTCGGGAGTGGTATTATCATCATTGCTGCAACTCGTTCCTGTAATAGAGAACAAGAGTGCTGAAGCCAGCAATATGGCTTTTCCAAATATATTTTTCATTGCTATATTTCTTATTAATTATTCATATTTCCATGTCATGGTGTTGAGGTCGGCGGTAACGGTTACTTCACCACCAGTTACATCATCCTTGAACCAAGGATTCCACTTGTCGTCTGCCGTAGAAAGATTAAACATCTTATCGTCACTTGGCTCGCAACCATACCACGTTTGCTTGTCATCCTTGTTTGCTCCAACATAGATAAACATAAATCCTTCCCAGGCAGTTGGTTTGTACTTGCAGGTATAAATACCATCGCGCACGGTCATCACGGCAAGAAGGGTGTTACCGTCCTTGCTGAACATGCAGAGGGTATTGCTTGCCTCTGGCTCTGGTGCTGTCTGGTTGCCAGATTCGATAGAGTAAGTCAGGTCGCTGTTCTCGCCCACCTTTACGGTAACGGTATAAGTACCCGCCTTGGCAATGTTCACGCTGCCAGCAGCTTCGGCAGCTGTCATCTTGCCATCGGCAAGCGTATAGTTCATTGTCTTGACTACGGCTGCAGCATCGTCTGTTGCTGTAGCCTTGCTGTACTCAGCACCAGTAGCAACAATACTGATTGGTGTATTATCTGCTGTGATTGTAATCACCTTTGTCCAGGCATAGTTAGGAGCATCATAGGTCATGTCCTCACCATTCAACTGCATCGCCTTGATGTAGGTTGGCTTGAATTCCTTAGCCTTTGTATCTACCACAGTATAATAAATACCTGTCTGACCAGGGAACCAGAACTTCCATGCCGACTCCGTATTATCCATTTCATATACATGGCCATCCTGTCCTACGTTACCCCAAACGGTTCCATCATTCTCCTTACCCCAGAAGTTGAGCCATGAAGAAGCATTCATATAACCAGTATAGATACCATCCTCGTTTGGAGAATAGAGATAGGTCAGCACCTTGTTCTTATCCGCATTCCAGATGGTCATCTTGTCCATATGTATAATATAAGGTGTAACGTTCACCTGACACACATTGCTGTAAGCAGCATCGAGATTGTTGCCCATCTGACTCTTGATGCGGAAATAGAGAGGCGCACTCTGCCCCGGAGTCGTTCCCAGATCCTTGGCAAGGGTATTGAGATCGGCACCGGTGAAAGCCTTGGAGAGATCGGTTACGGAATACTCCTTTACCGTAGCAAAGCTCTCAGAAGTTGATGCCTGCAGATAGGTTTTCAACACGCCGTTGCCTGCAGGCTTGGTCTCGTCGCTCGAAAGCAAGGTAGGATTCTGCCAAGCCATCGAGAGCACAATGTCCTTCGTATTATCTACAGACAGCACCACTTCGCTGGCGGATGCCATCAGATCGGATGCCTTGAAGCCATCCAGATATATCTTGTCACCACTCTCGTCGCAACTCACCAGGGCGGTGAGTGCGCAGAGAAGCATCATCAGGTTTCTAAATATCTTTTTCATTCTTTTATCCTATTAATAATTGTCGTTATGAAGATTTGGATTGGCGGTAAGCTCGGTGTTAGGGATTGGATAGATGTTGTACTTGCTATCAACAGCCTGTCCATCGTGGGTGCCACCCTTCCACTGCCAGATATACTTGCTGGTAGTGAATTCGCCGAAGCGAATCAGGTCGGTGCGGCGATAGCCCTCATGATAAAGCTCACGAGCTCGCTCATCGAGAATGAACTGGAGGAAGGCATCGTCATCAGCAAAGTTGCTTGCCCATACATCAGAAGCATTAGAGCGCTCACGAAGCTGGTTGATCCAATAGATAGCACCCTGCTTGCGAGAAGCAATCACGGTTGGATCTGTAGCATCACTACCACCACCCCAGTTATCCCAGTCATTATGCAGACGAACCACGCACTCGGCATACATCAGATAAACATCTGCCAAACGGAAGAGAGGGAAATCGGTTTCTACACCTGCATCAGCAGTATTAGATGCTGTAGTACCATCATCCTTCAGATTACTCCATTTCTCTGAGAGATAACCGGTGGTTTCATCGGTCATGTTGGTTACATCCTTGCTCTGACCATTGGTGAAGAACTTGCAGCGCTTGTCGCCACCTCCATCAATATCGGTCTGGGTAAACTTATCCACGAACTCAGGACGGAGACGGAATTCACTCCAGCCGGCAGTAACACCATAATCGGCTACATTCTGGTTGGCATTCGACATACTCAACTGTCCACACACCAAGTAAGTGGAAGAACCCCAGCTTACTGTATGCTCTGCACTTACTGGCAAGGCGAAGATAATTTCGTTGGTACGCTTGTCGTTATCTGCATTGAAGAGCTTGCTGTAATCAGACTCCAAAGAGTAGCCCATATCCATCACCTTCTTACAAGCCTCCATGCACTCGGCATACTTGGCAACGCGGTATAAACCTCGCTGTTCAGATAAAGCTTGGCAAGCAAGGTATAGGCAGCACCCTGAGAAGCCTGACCGTAAGGACAGGTGGATGCAGGAAGCATATCACCTACACAATCCTTCAACTCGCTCTCAATATAATCAAATGTCTGCTGAGGAGTATAACGAGGAGGAATGTAGCTGCCCACAGGGTCGTTCTCTGTCACCATCGGAATGTTGCGATAGAAATCGAGGGCATGGTAATAGAACAGAGCGCGCATAAAACGGACTTCAGCCTTATACTCCTTCATCTTCTCAGCATCAGCACCTGAGAAATTGGCATTATTGGCATTGCGGAGGAACTCGTTGCAGAGGGCGATGTTGTAGTAGAT
>ENA-OQHV01000042-OQHV01000042.1-human-gut-metagenome-genome-assembly--contig:-NODE-42-length-21944-cov-1.647981_pt1 | contig 21944 bp, 24 predicted proteins | sample MGYA00242641_ERZ504732 | MGnify/ENA primary metagenome ERZ504732 (study PRJEB26092, sample SAMD00036222) | human gut metagenome | host: Homo sapiens | study: EMG produced TPA metagenomics assembly of...
TTTAGGCATCGACATTTTTTCTGAAGATTTTTTTGTATCTTTGCACAAAAATAGTCTTCAAACAAGTAAAATGACAGAAATCAATCAATATAGACAAGAACTGAAAGACAGAATTATCTCTTATGCGATGCCTGAATTCTATAAGCGTGGTGTAAAAGCTGTTAAGATGGATGAAATCTCACAGGGACTTCATGTATCTAAGAGAACTGTGTACGAGATTTTTGGTGACAAAGAAGAATTGTTGCTTGCTGGTATGATGCGTCAGCTAGAAGAAAATCGTTCGAAGTTAGAGAATTTCGCCAAGACCCAAGCGAAGAATGTGATAGATATTATCAGCTATGTCTATAAATTGCAGATGGAGCGCAATGGGATGGTGGGCGTTCTTTTTTATGAGGAGGTTCATAAGATGCCTCGTGTAGTGAAATTCTTCCAGGAAAATCATGCTCATGAACGGGAGGAGAGTGTACGTTTCTTTGAGGCTGGTGTAAAGGAGGGGCTTTTCCGTAAGGATGTAGACTTCAATGTTGTTATGGACGTAGGACATGTGATGATGGAGGAAATCATGCACCATCAGCTCTATCGTGTTCATTCGATGCAGGAGATATACGACAATTATATTTTGTGCCTGATTCGTGGATTCTGTACAGAGCGCGGCTTGGAGCAGCTTGACCGTGCTTTGAAAGAGTAGAGGCGTTGGCTTTAATATACAAAATGTACTTTTTGAGCGTATGTGTAATTATGCTTAAAAAAGAGAAAGAGGTTTCGGAGATGCTTTATATAGGCTCACGGAACCTCTTCTCCTTACTCCTTGTATAGCCAGTGGAGGAGCGGGTTTATAACTTTTGGATAGAAGCGGAACCAGCGAAACTTGGTAACAGGTTTGCCTCCGAAACCGAGAATGAATTCACGGTAGAGATTACTCTTAAGCGGAAGTCCTGCGTCCATAAAGTGGAGGTGTTGGGCATCCTGCTCCTGTGCATCAGAGAGTGCTTGCCAGATGGTCATTGTGTCCGGATGCAGATGGATGTAAGTCTTTCTCTTGAATGCAGAAAACCAAAGAAAGGCATTGCCTTGGTTGTAGATGCAGGTATAGCCGCCAATCACTTTGTCCTTATAGGTGATGATGACGTTTCTGGCATTGCTACTTGTACTCAGTTTCTGAAAGAATGTTTCGTCAGGAACAAAACGGCGAAGTTTCAGCCGATAATAATTTTTGAGCAACTGGTGATAACGATGGATGTCTCGGGTGAAGTTGCTCTCTACAACTTATTCCCTTTTTCTTCATTTTTTCAATCATAGCAATTTGTTTGTCTGAGAGTCGCTCTTGGGGAAGTTTGCTGTGTAGGGAGTTATGTATCTCTTGCCAGGCAATAGGTACATAGCCCAATTTTCTGAATTCCCGGTAACCCAGCATCTTTTTGCTCATTCGGGAGAACTCGATGTAAAAGCAGAGTCGTTTGTGTAAGTGAATAGTTATGCTGCGGAGTAACAATGGGAAAATAGCATTCTGTTCAGCATCGGGTGCATAAAGTCCCTCTCCGTACGCGTGTGCGTGCGTATATAAATAAGGTGGGAATAATGATTTGCGGTGATAGAGGATGACGAGCATTTGTCCTACTACCTTGTTCTCCTGTGTGGCGACAGCCATAAAAGGGGTTATGCCGGGTGTTTTTTCAAGAATCTGAAAAAGCTCCAAGCTATGAAAAAAGTCGCCTTCCAATAAATGCGGCATTTCTTCCAGTTTACCATATATTTCTACATCATATTTTCTCACGAAGGCAAAAATAATAAATTTATCATAAAAAAGCTAGAAAAAGGGCTTCTCTATCGTTATTTTTTAGTATTTTTGCATAAAAAGTAAAAACTTTTAAACAAAATTACGTATGAAAATAGTGTTTATTGGGGCAGGTAATCTTGCTACCAATCTTGCGCTCGAAATATCGCAATCAGAACATCAGATTGTGCAAGTTTTCAGTAGAACTAGGGAGTCGGCCTCTCTATTGGCTGAGAAGGTGAATTGTGAGCCTGTCAATGAGATGAGTAAGGTGGTCTGTGATGCAGATTTGTACATAGTTTCAGTGAAGGATGATGCGCTTGAAATGCTTATTCCTGAACTATGCAAAGGAAGAGAAGATAAGATGTTTGTTCATACAGCTGGTTCCATGCCGATGGATGTTTTCAAAGATTATGCCCGTCATTATGGCGTATTTTATCCGATGCAGACATTTACGAAAGATAAAAAGGTTGCATTCGAAAATATTCCTATTTTCATTGAGGGGTGTGGTGCTTTCGAAACTTCTTTCCTGAAGAGGTTGGCAGAACAGATTTCTCGTAGTGTCTATGAATTGGATTCTGATAATCGTAAGTATCTGCACCTGTCAGCTGTTTTTGCTTGTAATTTTGCGAATCATTGCGTAGCTATAGGCCAGCAGATTCTCGAAAATCATCATATTCCTGGCAGTGTTCTCCGTCCTCTGGTTATGGAAACTATGGACAAGGCTTCTTCGCATTCGGCAGCTGAAGTGCAGACAGGACCGGCTATTCGTGATGATCGGAACGTAATGGAGAAACAAATGCAACTCCTTGAAAAACAGCCAGAACTACTGCAGATTTATGAAATGATGAGCAAAGGCATATTCAAGTTCAAGAGATAAAACTGTTATCGGTTTAAGTTTGCAGTTAGGATTTTTCAGTACAAAAAACAGAAACAATTATGATTAATTACGATTTAAATAAAATAAAAGCAATCATCTTTGATGTTGATGGAGTACTTTCAAGACAGACCATCACGCTTTCCAGTGCCGGCGAACCTTTGCGTACTGTTAATATCAAAGATGGCTATGCCATTCAGCTGGCTCAGAAGAAAGGTGTTCGTATCGTAATTCTGACAGGCGGTAATTCTCATGCCATACAGGTACGCTATGAAAATCTTGGTGTAGAGGATATCTTCATGGGGTGTTCTGTAAAGATAAAGACTTATGAGGAGTTCAAGCAGAAATATTCAATTACAGATGAGGAAATAATATATGTAGGTGATGATATTCCTGATTATGAGATAATGCGTCGTTGCGGATGTCCATGTTGCCCAGCAGATGCATGCTCCGATATAAAAGAAATTTCTACTTATATCTCGGCTTGTAACGGAGGTGATGGCGTGGGACGTGACGTCGTAGAACAGGTGCTGAGAGCCAAGGGTTTATGGCTTTCAGATGCTAAGGCGTTTGGCTGGTAGAATTTAGTTAATAGTTGAAAGTTGATAGTTTGTAGTAGAAAGTTTGCAACTGAATTTTTAATCATAAAGTTCAAAGAAATAAGGTTTAAAATAGATGAATTATAAGATCATTTTGGCGAGTAATTCGCCTCGTCGCAAGGAACTTCTGGCAGGTTTGGATATTCCTTTTGAGGTGAAGGTGATTAGTGGTATTGATGAAAGTTATCCTGCTGACCTCGATGCTTATCAGGTGGCAGAATTCATTTGCAAGAAAAAGGCTGAGGCTTATCGTCCGCTTTTGAACGGAAATAATAGTGTTGAAGAGTTGGACGAGTCAGAAACTTTGATTCTTACAGCAGATACGGTTGTGATTGCGCCAACAGCTGGCGAACAGAATGACCAGGAAGGAAAGGGAGTCATTCTCGGGAAGCTCGTGATGCTGAAGATGCCAGACGAATGCTGAAGATGTTGAGCGGAAAGACGCATCATGTAGTTACAGGTGTTTGTCTTACTACCCAGCATAAGCAGCGTTCCTTTTCAGTAACAACAGAAGTGACGTTCAAACCGCTTTCTGATGATGAAATCAGTTATTATATAAATCATTATCAGCCGTTTGACAAAGCTGGCGCCTATGGTATTCAGGAATGGATTGGTTACATAGGTTGTACGGGGTTGAAGGGGAGTTATTTTAATGTGATGGGGCTTCCGGTTCAGCGTATCTATGAGGAATTGAGGCAAATTTAGATTTTTTAAAATTAAATATTGTTCTATGTCGTAGATAATGAGTATCTTTGTGCGTTTTATGTAACTAACAAGGATTATGAGTGAAGAAATTTTAGCAAAAGCTCATGAGGTTTTGGACAATTATATGGAGAGCAATCATCACCGGCGCACTCCGGAGCGTTCCACTATCCTCGACACCATTTATTCTATGGGAGAGCATTTCTCGATAGAAGATTTGGGCAGAGAGCTACTGAAAAAGAATTTTCGCGTTAGCAGGGCTACGCTTTATAACACATTGCATCTGTTCCTGGAACTAAGGCTTGTGGTAAAGCACAGTCTGGCAGACGGCACCAAGTATGAGGCCAGTTATAGCGAGGACAATCATGTGCATCAGGTTTGCACGATTTGTGGCAAGGTAACCGAAATTGTAGCACCGCAGGTTACGGCAGCTGTGAAGGATATCAGGATGCAGCGCTTTCGTAAAGATGCTTATGCTCTTTACATCTATGGCGTATGCAGCGGCTGTCAAAGCAAGATGACTCGCAAACGCAAAAAAGAATAAGTATCAAGATAAAAAGATAAAAAATGAACACAGGTAAAGTAGATGTCCTGCTGGGTTTGCAGTGGGGCGATGAAGGTAAAGGTAAGGTGGTTGACGTGTTGACCCCTAAGTATGATGTCATTGCTCGTTTCCAGGGCGGTCCTAATGCTGGACATACATTGGAGTTTGAGGGCGAGAAGTATGTGCTTCGCTCTATCCCTTCTGGTATTTTCCAAGGTGGTAAGGTGAACATCATCGGCAATGGTGTAGTTTTGGCTCCAGACCTCTTTATGGGTGAGGCTAAGGATCTTGAGAAGAGCGGTCATGATTTGAAGAGCCGTCTTTACATCTCTAAGAAGGCACATCTCATCATGCCTACTCACCGTGTACTCGATGCTGCTATCGAGGCTTCTAAGGGAAAGAACAAGGTAGGTACTACTGGTAAGGGTATCGGTCCTACTTATACTGACAAGGTTAGCCGTACCGGTCTTCGCGTAGGCGATATCCTTGACAATTTCGAGGAGAAGTATGCTGCTCACAAGGCTGCTCATCTCAAAACCATCGCAAGTCTCGGTTATACCGACTTCGATATTACAGAGGTTGAGAAGACCTGGATGGAGGGCATCGAATACTTGAAGCAGTTCAAACTTATTGATAGCGAGGTAGAAATCAATAAGGTGCTCCGTTCTGGCAAGGATATCCTCTGCGAGGGTGCGCAGGGTACTATGCTCGATGTTGATTTCGGTTCTTATCCATTCGTTACTTCTTCTAATACTATCTGTGCAGGTGCCTGCATAGGTCTGGGTATCGGCCCTAACCGCATCGGCAATGTTTATGGTATCATGAAGGCTTACTGTACACGTGTTGGTGCAGGTCCATTCCCTACAGAGCTTTTCGATGAGACTGGTGACAAGATCCGTGACCTCGGTCATGAGTATGGTGCTGTTACCGGTCGTGAGCGTCGTTGTGGCTGGTGCGATCTTGTACAGCTCAAGTATTCTGTCATGGTGAATGGTGTTACCGAGCTTATCATGATGAAGAGCGACGTGCTCGATGGCTTCGATACCATCAAGGCATGCGTGGCATATAAGTTGAAGGATGGTTCTGTTACAACAGATTTCCCATACGAAATCGATGATGTAGAACCTGTTTACAAGGAGTTCAAGGGCTGGAAGACAGATATGACTAAGTTCACATCTGAAGATCAGTTCCCACAGGAGTTCAAGGATTATATTGCTTTCGTAGAAGAGTTCCTTGAGACTAAGATCGGTATCATTTCTATCGGTCCAGACCGTGCTCAGACTATTGTGCGCAAGTAATTTATATAGTGTTTAATGTTTAGTGTTTAATGTTTACTTTGAGGGGTTTACATGGCGCTAGACATTAAACATTTAACATTCATATTAAACATTAATAAATGGCTCAGAAACCAAGTATACCAAAGGGCACGAGAGATTTTGGTCCTGTTGAGATGGCGAAACGCAACTACATCTTCAACACCATCAAGGAAGTGTATGCTCTTTATGGATTCCAGCAGATTGAAACCCCTGCCATGGAAACCCTTCAGACTTTGATGGGCAAGTATGGTGAAGAGGGTGATAAACTGCTTTTTAAGATATTGAATTCAGGCGACTATATGAATAAGGTGAGCGATGAGGATATTCATTCTCTTGGATCACTCAAATTAGCAGCGAAACTTTGTGAGAAGGGTCTTCGTTATGACCTGACCGTTCCTTTCGCACGTTACGTAGTGCAGCACCGCGAGGAGTTGCAGATGCCTTTCAAACGTTACCAGATTCAGCCAGTATGGCGTGCAGACCGCCCTCAGAAGGGACGTTACCGTGAGTTCTATCAGTGTGATGCTGATGTGGTTGGCTCTGATTCTCTCCTGAACGAGGTAGAGTTGATGCAGATTGTTGATACCGTGTTCACCAAGTTTGGTGTTCGTGTATGCATTAAGATTAATAACCGCAAGATTCTTACCGGTATTGCAGAAGTTATCGGCGAGGCTGAGAAGATTGTAGATATCACAGTGGCCATCGATAAGCTTGATAAAATCGGACTTGACAATGTAAACGAAGAGTTGCGCAATGACGGCATTTCTGAAGATGCCATTGAGAAGTTGCAGCCAATCATCTCACTGTCAGGAACTAATGATGAGAAACTTGAAGTGATAGCGAAGGTTCTCGAAGGTTCAGAAGTTGGTTTAAAGGGTGTAGAGGAAACCAAGTTTATCCTCGATACCTTGAAGACTCTTGGCTTGAACAACGAGATAGAACTGGATCTCACTCTGGCTCGTGGCTTGAACTATTATACAGGTGCAATCTTCGAGGTGAAGGCGCTTGATACTCCAATGGGAAGTATTACAGGTGGTGGTCGTTACGACAACCTCACCGGCATTTTCGGTTTGCCAGGTTTGAGCGGTGTTGGTATCAGTTTTGGTGCTGACCGTATTTATGATGTGTTAGGTGCGCTCGACCTTTATCCGAAGGAGGCTGTAAATGCTACTCAGGTACTGTTTATCAACTTCGGTGAAAAGGAGACAGCTTACTGCCTGCCTATAGTAAGTGCAGCTCGTGCAGCCGGTATCCGTACCGAAATCTTCCCTGATAAGGCGAAGATGAAGAAGCAGATGAGCTATGCCAATGCCAAGAATATTCCGTTTGTGGTGCTTGCAGGTGAGAATGAGATGGCTCAGGGCAAGGTTACGCTTAAGAATATGGAAACTGGCGAACAAACCTTGGTTACTGCCGAGGAATTGATAGCCAAAGTAAATAAATAATACTCTCTTTCTCGTCCTCTCGTGCTCGTATATGTGAATATGCAGTGCGGCAGGGCGAGAGCTTTTTATGTGTTAGCGTGTATGCCTAACTATAATTTTAGTAACTTCTAAAACTACAGACAAATGAAAAAAATAAAAGCTATTTTATGTGTATTCATACTGGCGTTACTGATGACATCCAGCACAAAGACAACAACGATTTTTGTAATAGGTGATTCTACTGCTGCCGAGAAAGGTGGTTTTAGAAATAATCCAGAGCGAGGATGGGGGATGGTATTGCAAGGCTTTTTTGATGACAAGGTGATTGTTGACAATCATGCTGTTAATGGTCGTTCTTCTTTGAGCTTTATCAATGAAGGAAGATGGAAAAAGGTTTTGGATAGAATAAAGCCAGGTGATTATGTGTTTATCCAGTTTGGGCATAACGATGAAAAGTCAATGCCTGACCGTCATACTGATCCGGGATCTACTTTTGATGCAAACCTTGCCAGATATGTAAATGAGACCCGTGCCAAGGGTGGCATTCCTGTACTGTTCAATGCGGTGGTTCGTCGCTGTTATTATTCTGCAGAATTGAAAATGATGATGACGAGAAGCTTCGCAATAAAGTATATGATGGAAAGGAACAGATTAATAGTGATACGCTTATCGACACCCACGGAGCTTATGTGATAGCTCCCCACAATGTAGCAAAGCAGCTGAATGTTCCGTTTGTTGATGCTACCAGGATTACCCACGATATAGAAACGGGCATGGGTATTGAAGGCAGCCGCAAATTACATATGTGGTTTATGCCTGGCGAGAATCCGCAGGTTCCTAAGGGTAAGAAAGATAATACCCATTATAATGTATATGGTGCACGTGTGGTTGCCGGTGCGCTTGCTGATGCTGTAGCTGAGCAGGTGCCAGCGCTGAAGTCTCATGTCTGCCATTATGATTATGTAGTCTCTGCAGAAGGTCGAGGCAATTTCATGGATTTGCAGAAGGCTGTAGATGCGGTTCCTGTAGGCAAGAAGGCTGTTATCCGTATTTTGGGTGGTGAATGGAAGAAGCCAATCATCGCAAAAGGCAAGAAGATTAAGTTTGTAAAGTCATTTGGTGCTAAAATCAAATAGTAACAGGCTTTTTTAAAACTCCCGATATCTTTGAAATTACATGGCGATGTAGAAGTCTGTGCGTCGTGACATAGAACAAAATGCATCGCCATGTAGTAAACCTATACATAAAAGGGGTACTTTCACAAGCACCCCTTTTCATATTATACAAAAACATTATGAATTATTTCTATTAGCGAACAAGATTTTAATTTCTATCTTTGTCTCAATTATCTAAAAGTTTCAAACGTTCACCAGAATTGCTTTTGGCAAGGGGCAATTCCTACTCGTAGGATAACCTCAGTTCTGATGTTTATCATTTACGGTTGCAAAGGTACGAAGATTTTTATAATTGTGCAATACCTAGAAATGGGGGTTTTGATGAATACCTAGAAATGAGGAATGAAAATGAGGGAGAGTAGACATGAAAAAAGGAAGTCCTTATTGAAGAACTTCCTTTTTTATGAGGTGTCTAGCGGAGTCGAACCGCTCTACACGGTTTTGCAGACCGTTACCTAACCGCTCGGTTAAGACACCTTGTGTAGAACAATCATTTCTGATTTGCGAGTGCAAAGGTACTACTTTTTATTGGTTCTACCAAATTTTTATGCAACTTTTTTACAGAAAATATTGAAAAAACATCGCATCCTCATATCCAACTTGGCTACAAAGCCATTGTTTCAGGACATTATTCCCCTCAAATCCAACAGATTGCAGCATTTTAGCCGCTTTTTGGTTTCTGATACCTACAATAGCATAAATCTGCTGAAGATGAAGTACATTCCGAGCATATTGCAACAAGCGTGACACAGAAGCCTCGCGTAACCCTGCCCCTGAAACTCCTTTTTGATGACAATTCCGAGTTCGGCACGGTGATGACGGGGATCAAAATCTGTAAGATCCAGGATGCCCACCTGCTCATTCTGCTCATTCTCTACTATCAGGCGCACCTGATTGTCTACATAAATATCTGCCGAAGCACTGGTATATAGTCGAGCAGCACCCGGCGCGAATATGGAACATTGGAAACACCCAGTTCCCAAAGCCGATCATCATTCTCTATCTGATAGAGAAAATCAAGATCTTCCAACTCTAAAGCACGTAATCGAATATTCGGTTCTTTCATAAACTACACTTATTAATAATGTACGCGCGTACCTTATAATATAGAAATAAATCTATCCTTACAAATAACCAAATTCATCCTTATCCATCACCTCCCTATCCGTAATCACCTTACCGATGTCCTTCGTATAGGTAGCCAGTTTGATATTCTCGTCAGACCGCTGCGCAAGCTGATGCAGCATCTCTTCATAGCTCATCTCGTCAGCATCAAACAATACCTGGTTTGACAGGTCGACATGAGAAGGAGAAAAGAATCCCAGACTCTTTCTGATTCTCGCAGTCATCATCTGCGTAAAGGCTACAGAGGCACGGGCATAGATGGCAAATTTGATAGGAATACTCAAGAAATGCGACATACCCGAATAATGTTTACGGAAGAAGATAAGCATCGCCTCGTAAAACACATGAACATAGCGGAAGCTCGACTTCTGAGTACTTTCACCTTTGTAATGCAGGATATCTACAGGCAGATAATAGTTCTGATAACCACCCTTCAGGATACGGTAAGAAAGATCAATATCCTCGCCATACATGAAGAAATCCTCATCCAGCAACCCCACCTTCAGCAAGGCTTCATGACGAATCATACAGAAGGCACCGCTCACAACCTCTATCTTTGCCGGCTTATCCCATGGAAGATAACCCATATAATAATGACCGAAACTGTGATGCTGAGGAAAACGGCTGCACAACCCCATCATCTTATAGAAAGCCACCATCGGAGAAGGCAATCCTCTCCTACTCTCAGGAGCTGGTTTGCCATTGGCTCCCAACATCCTTACACCCAGAGCACCGGCATCAGGATGAGAATGCATAAAACTGACAGCATCCTTGAGAACATGCTCACCGATAATGGTATCCGGATTCAGCAAAAGAACCAGATCACTCTCGCTCTTGCGAATAGCAAGATTGTTGGCACGGGCAAATCCGTTATTATGCGTACAGGCTACAACATGGAGATTAGGATATCGGGAAGCCGGGAAACAATGTTCGAGATATTCCACCGTTCCATCCTGAGAATGATTATCAACCACGATAATCTCTGCCGTATCGCCACTTGCATCACCCAGCTGCCCACACTCCAACACGCCGATAGCTTTCTCTACCGAACGCAGACACTGGGCAAGATAGTACTTCACATTATAGCTTACTATGACAACACTGAGTTTCATATCGAATATCAAATATTAGATACTGAGAGTTTAACCTTCCGCCTCTGTTGTTTCTTCTTCACATCTTCCGACAGAAGGATAAACAAAGAAGAGACAGAGAAAAAGGATGATAGCCATATATCCAAAAGCAGGCGCCATCGTCTGATAATACATAAACGTATTGATCAGCATTGGCAAGCAGAGCATATTCAGACGGGCAGTGCCCAGAGGAAGAAGTGCATCTCCCTTACGGGTTACCAACTGACGGTGAATAGCCTTGAAACTGAAGAGTTTGAGCGCCAAAGGAATAACGGCAATGGTAAGAAACTCCATCGCTACGGTAATCACATAGACCAACGTGACATCCCCTGCCAGATTAGTAGGTTCCAGAATTTCTGTCTCATAGAGCAAGACCAGCAGGAATCCTACCAACAGGACAAAGAGGAAATTGGTCATCAATATTCGTTGTACTTGTTTGATTTTCATTTTGTTGTCTTTTGTTATTGTCCAAATGGAGTTCTGTTCAGAATACTCCGCCCGAGGGTAACCTCATCTGTATACTCCAATTCATCACCCACCGAGATACCACGGGCGATAACAGAGAGTTTAACAGGATAATCAGCAAGTTTACGGGAGATATAGAAGTTGGTAGTATCACCCTCCATCGTACTGCTGAGAGCAAAAATCACCTCCTTCACCCCACCTTCAGCCACACGCTGAACCAGCGATTCTATCTCTATATCCGAAGGACCGATACCATCCATCGGCGAAATGATGCCGCCCAAGACATGATAGAGTCCGTGAAACTGCTGCGTGTTTTCTATCGCCAGTACATCCTGCACATTCTCGACAACACAGATGGTAGAAGCATCGCGCCGGGAATCAGAACAGATCGGACAGACATCAGTATCGCTGATATTATGACAAACTCTGCAGTATTTCACTTCACGCCGCATCCTGGAAATGGTATCAGCAAAGAGTTCCACATCCTCACTCTTACGCTTGAGCATAAAAAGTACAAGGCGCAAAGCTGTTTTGCGCCCTATACCTGGCAATTTAGAAAACTCCGCCACTGCCTTTTCCAACAAAGTCGAAGAAAACTGTTGTTGCATCTTAGCAGTTTAGAGATAAATACCAATACCCAGTTTCAAACCTACGGTAGAATAATCTACATGCTTCTTGAAACTCTGATCGTAGTAGATAGCTGGCTCGAGGGTAACCGACTTGCCGAGAAAGAAAGCATAACCTACCTCTACCCCTGGCATGAAATCATTATAACCTCCGGAATGAGCCAACTTTACGCCGCCACCCAGATACAGACCATTCTGCTCGATATAATAACGTGCCTGGGCACCGACAGAGAAATAATCCTTCACGCCTTCAAGACCAGAATGATTATATTCTACCTGCCCCAACAGCATCCAGTCGTCTTCTACGAAGTATCCTGCCTTAGCCTGAATACCGAAATTGAGGTCCTGAGAGCCATTATAACTCAAGTTTAAGCCCGTCATCGACGCACCTATATACTGTTTTCCACTTTCAAACTGAGCATGGGCAGTTGTCGAAACGACAAGTGCCAATGCTGCTATAGCTATTTTTTTCATTCGTATCATATAAATTCACGTATATTGATTAATACTTATATATAAATCTATTGTTTCTTCTGATAACTGCGATACCAACCCAGGAACCATACCAAGCTATCACCAGAATGATGACACTGCCCGTATAAGCCAAGCTCTCACCCAAAGCCAAAGCTGTTGGCGAAATGAGCAGGAAGGTTGAACATATCACGGTCATAAACAAGGCAGGAACCAGCGTCATCACAAAAGGCTTCTTCTGCTGTACCAGATAAACCGTCAATGTCCAGAGAGTGAACACAGAAAGCGTCTGGTTAGCCCAGCCGAAATACTGCCAGATGATATTGAAACCATCAGGATTCTCCATCTGCCAAACCAGAATGCCCACCGTAAGAGCAAACAACGGAGCGCAGATATAAAGACGCTTGCGCATTGAGCGCTGCTCCAAACCGATAAACTCAGCGATAATCAGACGGGCACTTCTCAAAGCCGTATCGCCACTGGTAATAGGCGCTGCAACAACACCCAGCAGAGCCAGGATTCCACCAGCCACACCCAACCAGCTGGAACATACTATCTTGACAACGGTAGGCGCATCGAAGTTCTGGATAAGCGACTTGCCGCCATCAAACTGAGCAATAAACTGCTGAGCCGCCTCAGGACTTACGCATTCACGCCATCCACCATAGTAGAAGAAATACATGGAAACCGTAGCCCATATCAAGGCAACAACACCTTCTGTAATCATGGCACCATAGAAAATAGGGCGTCCCATCTTCTCATTCTTCATGCATCGGGCCATGAGCGGACTCTGCGTAGCATGGAAACCACTGATGGCACCACAGGCTATCGTGATAAAGAGGCAAGGGAAAATCGGACTCTTCTGTACAAAAGACTCCGTTCCCAACCAAGCCGGATTCTCATTGAGATTGCAACTCTGCAAATTGCTCCAGAGTTCAGGCAATGAAGGCCACTTCACAAAGAGAACTATCATCAGAGCACCCGCCATAAAGAGAAGCGAGAAGGCAAAGAGCGGATAAATCTTTCCGATAACCTTATCGATAGGCAGTAATGTAGCAATGACGTAATAAACGAAAATCACCACAATCCAAAACATCTGGCTGCCCCAGAATGCATCCGTATTACAAATGCCACTCATAATGATAGCCGGACTGTATACAAACACAGCTCCCACCATCATCAGCAAAAGTACCGAAAAGAGCAACATCACTTTCTTGGTGCGTCCACCCAAATACTTACCTACCAATTCCGGCAAACCAGCTCCACCGTTACGGATACTGAGCATACCGCTCATGTAATCATGCATGGCTCCTGCGAAGATACACCCGAAGATAATCCACAGATAAGCCACCGGTCCGTACCAAGCACCCATAATGGCACCGAAGATAGGACCCGTTCCTGCAATGTTGAGGAACTGAATCATGAAGATCTTCCAACTAGGCAGTACCATAAAGTCGACCCCATCGGCTTTGGTCACTGCAGGCGTAGGGCGGTCATCAGGACCGAACACATGCGCCACAAACTTTCCATAAAGAAGGTAACCCAATACAAGGGCAACCAAACTAATAACGAAACTGACCATTTTTCTTTTATTGCTTAAAATTTTCTCTCTTTTCGGTGCAAAATGCACTTTATTTTAATATTTCAACCGCAAAAGTAATATTTTTATTTTGAAATAAAAAAAAATATTGGTATCTTTGTTGCCAAATTGTAAGATTATGAAGAGATTTAAGATATTTTTTATCGTTTTATGCTCTGTTTTGGCAGCAAAAGCCCAGAGTATCGTGTTCAATAACCAAGTGCCGAAACATGAAGTAAGAGCTGTATGGCTGACAACCATAGGAGGTATCGACTGGCCACACTCTTATGCTCAGTCTTCTTATTCTGCCGAAAAGCAGAAAAAGGAACTGACGGATATACTGGACCGGTTACAGCAGGCTAAAATCAACACTGTACTGATACAGACCCGCGTAAGAGGTACCATGATTTATCCGTCGGCATACGAACCTTGGGATGGATGTCTGTCAGGATTTCCGGGCAGAAGTCCGGGCTATGATGCCCTGCAGTTTGCCATCGACGAATGCCATAAGCGCGGTATGGAACTGCATGCTTGGGTGGTAACCATCCCTGTAGGAAAATGGAACGCACTCGGCTGCAAAACCCTCAGACAGAAGATGCCGAAACTCATCAAGAAGATTGGAGCCGACGGATACATGGATCCGGAAAACAGTCGGTCTGGTGATTATCTAGCAAACATCTGCAGGGAAATTACACATAAATATAATGTAGACGGTATTCACCTCGACTACATCCGTTACCCTGAAACCTGGAACATCAAAGTGAGCCGGGAACAGGGACGCCGGTATATCACCAACATCGTAAGAAAGATTCACGATGCAGTGAAGGCTGAAAAACCTTGGGTAAAGATGAGCTGCTCACCTGTAGGAAAGTATGATGACCTGAGCAGATACCGAAGTTTTGGCTGGAATGCATACACGAAGGTCTGCCAGGATGCACAGGGCTGGCTCAAGAGCGGTCTGATGGACGAGCTCTTCCCTATGATGTATTTCAAGAACGAACACTTCTATCCGTTTGCCATCGACTGGCAGGAACAGAGCCATGGCAAGATTGTGGTTCCAGGACTGGGCATCTACTTTCTCGATCCGAAAGAAGGAAAGTGGAACATCAATGACGTGACGGCAGAAATGTATCACATCCGAAACCTCGGAATGGGATATGCATTCTTCAGAAACAAGTTCCTCCTGGACAACAAACAGGGTATCCTCGACTTTACCCAACGTTTCAATCCATACCCTTCATTGGTTCCGCCGATGACTTGGGCAAGCAAGAACCAACCGGAACAGCCACAACAATTATCAGTAATCACCACCGATAACAAGGTATCAGTTTCCTGGAGCAATCCTTCAAACTATACGGATGGCACTAAAATCGCAACCCCTTATATATATAATAATGTATACGCGAGCAAGAAATATCCGGTAGACATCACCGATGCACGCAACCTGGTTGCCGCACGACTCATAGGAAATTCGTTCAAAATAGAAAATTCTGATGCAAAACATCTGTTTGTTGCCGTAACTTCAATGGACGGATATGGCATAGAAAGCCAGCCAACCCAAGAAAAAGAGGAAGAAAATCCACTTTTTGCCCAAAGCACAGGAGCTGCGAAATTACTCAAATGTGACGGAAAGAAGGTATATCTAGCAGAAACCACAAAAAATCTCGTTTTTGACGTTCTGATGGTCGAAACCCTGCAAGGATGCGATATTCTGCACCTCCATGCAAAAGATAACACGCTAGATGTTAGAAACTTAAAGGAGGGTATCTACCGCGTGGTAAGCATCAACAAGAAGGGGTATAGGCATACATTAGGAACCTTCAAGATGAAGAAAAATTGATTTTTTTCGAAAAAAGTTGCGAAAAAATTTGGTGGAATCAAAAAATAGTAGTACCTTTGCACTCGCAATTCAGAAATAAGGCTTTTAAATGTTGCACCCTTAGCTCAGTTGGTAGAGCAACTGACTCTTAATCAGTGGGTCTAGGGTTCGAATCCCTAAGGGTGTACAAAAAACTCCGAAGAATCAATCTTGGTTCTTCGGAGTTTTTTTGTAATAATGATTACCATTATACGATAGAGGCGATTGTTCTGAACATCATGATGCCGGTGAATTACAGACAGTCCGATTTTTATGTAAAATATCGACATTTTACCTTGAATTATCTAAAACTAGTCCTCCATTCCCCTATCATATATTAATAAACTTCATAAATTCACTGTCATTATGTCAAGAAACAAGAAAACATCAGAGTCTTTATTCCAGTTCATGAACCTCCTCATCGCCCTGTTGCTGAAGAACGGGCAATACCGCACCTCGCTGCATTACAAGGCATCCCTCAACAGCTTTAAGCGATACCGTGACAACAAGGATATTGCCCTAAAAGAGATAGATGCAGAAGTGATGCGCTCGTATGAGGCGTACCTGCATCATACGGCGGAGGTATGCAAAAACACCAGCTCCTTCTATCTCCGCATCCTCCGTGCCACCTACAACAAAGCTGTGGCAAAGGGACTGACGCCACAGCAGCATCCCTTCTCGGATGTCTATACCGGTATTGCCCAAACTCGCAAGAGAGCCATACCTACAGAGAATGTCAGCCAGATCAAGAGTCTGCAATCTGTCAAGGATCTCAATCCCAAGGAAGAGATGGCAAGAGATACATTCCTGATGAGTTTCTATCTGCGTGGTATCTCTTTCATCGACCTGGCTCATCTCCGCAAATCTGACCTCAAGGACGGTTATCTTCATTATACAAGAAGAAAGACAGGACAGCGTCTCACCATCCGATGGGAGAAGGAGATGCAGGAGTTGTTGGAAAAGTATCAGGCGCAGACCGCCTCCTCATCTTATCTCTTTCCTTTCCTTGTTGATGATGGAAACAAAAGACAGGATAAAACTATTGACAAAAAGCAGGATGAGGCACGCCTATATCACAATGCGGAAGCGCGTATCTCCTACCACCTCAGAAAGTTTGGAGCTACGATAGGCATCAAGGGCAAGCTCACCCTCTATGTTGCCCGCCATTCCTGGGCAACGACGGCAAGAGATAATCATATCTCTATCTCTGTCATCAGCGAGGCATTGGGACATCATTCCGAAACCACCACACAAATCTATCTCCGTTCCATCAAAAGCTCAGAAGTAGATGATGCCAACGCCAAGATACTGGCAGCCCTATAAGCCAACAAAAAGAATAAAAGAGGATTTGTAAAATGAACCAAAATGAACCATTTTTCCTGAATCTTTACATGAGAGATACAGAAAAACCGAAAACTTTCGTTCAATCAACGACTTAGGAAATTATGTACGAAAAGAATAGTAAAATAATGTTGATTTTCGTAGAATGATATTAATTTTTTAACACGCATAATTTGCTAGTTTCCAACAATTTTCGTATTTTTGCAAGGAGATTCTGTGTCTCTTATATCGAGATTCAGATGAACGTCATCAAAAAACGAACTTGATTCGCATGATGAAAGAGACAAATATACACTCACAGGTTACGTCCACTGTTGCAGGAGACGACGGCGAAGCCATGGCAAAAAGTGAAGGCTAGCAATGCTAGCCAAAAGGAGTTATAAGAGTTAATCAAGGCGGTGTCGAGCAGCCCAGCTTCCAGCATCCAGACACGGACACTCCTTTGGAGTAGTCCCAGGCAAGTCCCGATGGCCCACAATCTTCGCTTTCGGAAAGAGGATCTTCAGATTCCTGAAAAGATCAATGAGTCTCGTTTCCTGCTCAGTGGTCATGGTGTTGCAAGGCTTGCCTTGCTCATCGAGCCCTCCCTCATAGCAGATGCCGATAGAGCATCTATTATAAGGTCTGGCATGAGCCCCCACCTCCAGCAGCTTACGGTGCTGCGTCATCGTACCATCCTTTCGGATGTAGAAGTGGTAGCCGATATCATAAAACCCACGAGCCTTATGGTCACGGCGCAGCTGTTCCACACTATAGTCCTGATTGCATCGGCTAGCCGAGCAATGCAGTACCAGAAATCTCACAGAGTCGGCAGACATCATGTTCTTGCCGTTCTCCACTTTGGCGAGGAGCATGCGCTCAGAGCGTACCTTCCCCCCGCCAATGTTCATTGGAAATGTATCTTTCGTCATAGGAATAATTCAACATTCAACACTCAACATTCAACATTCCTATAAGGCGCACGAGCTTACTCCCAGTGCCGTGAGAGCAGCAATCAGCGCCTGTACGATGGCATTCACGATTTGAGTCCAGGAAATCTTGTTTGGATTTGATTCAGAGTTAGAACGAAACATTTTCATAATCAATAAAATTTAAATGAAACAATAAGTTATCAGAGTTTAGCAGTGCCTCCCTTTCAGAGAGGTAAGGCACTGCCAGAGTTGGAGACTATTCCAATCCGTCACCATTGTCGGAACCAGTTCCGCCAGCCTCGGTGCCGGAACCGCCGCCAGTAGTCTCTCCGCCTGTACTCTCACCACCAGTGGTCTCACCGCCGGTAGTCTTATCCTTCTTCTCTTCACCGTACTTGACGAGTTCGATGGAATCAGGAATCAGGTTGTAGAGACGAGTACCATTCTGCAACTTGGTGAAAGAAGGACGGAAGGCAGGAACGAGACTCTTGACGAGTTTAGCGTTCGCCTTACTCTCATCTTCTACGGCTTTGCCAGTAATGAAGCGGATGAAGAGCTTGCCGAATCCAAGCAACTCGATGTCGTAACCCTTCTTCAGGTTCTCCTTCACGTAGTAAGCATAGCGGTCGAGTACCGCCTTTACGTCTGCAGGAGTAGCTGTAGACTCCACTGCGATTTGGTTAGCAACCTCCTCGGTGGTCAAGGTTCCGTAACTGTAAGGTCTAACAGAAAAGAGAGTCTGACCCTTCTTCTCACCCATGTTAATGGTCTTCTTTGCAACTTTGTAGCTTTTACTCATAATTGAAACATTTAAAAGATTAATACTAAAGTTCAGTCATCGTCAGTCCAAAGAGATTTGCAATCCCGTTTGTTCTGATTGACGTTGCGAAGATACAACATTTCGGAGGCGAAAACAAATGCCTTCACTGACGTTCACCATCTGTTTACTGCTCATTCACTATACGCTCACTTTTAATAAAAATCATAGCAATGGAAGATACCAGCAAGGCAAATATCGTCTTTAATATCTCTGGCGGTAACAACCAGATTCTGCCCAATGCTATCAAGGCTGAGCAAAACTTTTATGGCGACAAGTACATAGAGGAGATGATGAAGGCGAAGACCACAAGTCAAGAGCCTGTTCTCTCACCCGAAACAACCCGCCTCTCCTTATATATTAATAATGTGGAAGCATTAGCAGAATATGTAGCCAAGCTCTCTGCATGCATCAATGCCAAGGAATTGGCTCAGGTGGTGATGGATATGGTGAATGATACAGATGTAAAGGTTGACCAAGATATTATGGTGAAGCAGGAGTTCATCGAAGTCTTACAGCCCTTGGCTCCTCAAGTTACTACAGGCATCAGTAATATCCGCAAGTATATCAATGAAGCTTGGTATAAGTGGAAATGATCACCAATGAAGTAGCGTGAGGAAAAATACTGACAAAAGGCACTTTTACGCACTCCATAATTTCAGAATTTTCAATGAATCCAAATCCGTTTTGTAGAATTGAAATTATGTTGAGGTTTGGTAAGTTGTTGATAATCAGCAGTGTATAAAAATCTAAAAATATACTTGGTCTCTTGAAAAACTATAGTTGTACGACTATGACCCCTATAGTTGTACGACTATGACTCCAGAGTTGTACAACTATAGCATGTATAGTCGTACAACTGTAGCTTTACAGTCGTACAACTATAGGATTTTCAACTAGCAAAACTTGCGGATTATGGTCAATTTCTGCTGAAAATTGGCTTTTATTAATTCTAGATGGTTAATTTAGTATGGAGGATAAATATTTGTACATGATACAGAAGGCACAGGAGTTCATGAATGAGAATCACTTTGCCGACGTCTCTCGAGTGCAATGTCTGCTACGCAAGATGATGTCCAAGGAGTATCATGGCCTCATCGATCAAATCAAGGAGTGTCAGGATCCCTATGCTATCTTCAATATTCATGGCGGAAACAATCTCATTGCGCCCTCTGCCAGCCAGGCTGAGCAAAAATTGGTGGAGAAACCTGCTGACGAGATAAAAAAAGATAAGGAATAATCAAGAAAGAAGACCGAGATGCTGAACGATTTCGATTCACCATTCGATATCACTGTAGATTTCCACAAGTAATTGGGCGGAGTTGAAAAAACACCCCAAAAATTTGGTAGTTTCACAGAAAACCCTTATATTTGCAGTCAAAAAGGAGATACAATAATGAAGACAATAGAACAGATTTTGAAAATAAAGGCAGTAGTGCTTTATATACTGAAAGCATTCCCAGAAGGAGTTGATTATATTCATCTCTTTAAGGTAATGTATTTTGCGCAGCAAGATCAGTTGAAAGAGTATGGATTGCCAATCATTTACGATACCTTTGTTGCAAGAAAGCATGGTCCAGTACCTGCTTTAACCTATAAGGTGTTGCGTGGTATTGAAGGCAAGGCAGACCTTTCTACGCCAGAATTAAAGGATTTTGCAGATTCATTGAATATAGCCATCTCTCAGGATGGTTATCAACTTGTTCTAGCTTCCAAGAATGCGGAATGCGATATGGATGAACTGTCTGTAGCTGATGTGAAGATGTTGAATAAATGGATTGAAAAGTGCAAGGATGTAGAATCCTTTGACCTATCCGATAAGTCACATGAAGACAGAGCTTGGAAACGTGCAAAACGTCAGGCTGACAAGACAGGTGAGGACTCCAAGATAACCATGTATGATATGGCAGCTGCGGCAGGAGCAAGCAAAGACATGCTATGCGTAATTCGTGACCGCCAATCAGTTCAAAAAGCATTATCATGGATTTAAGGGAGTTGCAGAAATCCTATCTTGATAATCTTCGTAAGGTTACCGAAGATAAATTAGAAATAGGTTCGTTGGTACGAACAGTTATTTCAATAGAAGAAGGCTTGGTCTTCAAGGATGGAAGAAAGCAGAAACCAAAGAAGTTAGTAATTATCGGAGTAGATAAAGTGAAAAAAGTATGTTACGGTTCAGTATTGGTTAATACAAAAATGAGTCCTAAGGCAGCTTATTCCGATTCTTTTCTTTCAGCCCAATATCTTCTTCATCAAACAGATTATCCTGAATTCTTGAAGTATGATAGTTTTGTTGATTGTGGCATGCTCTTTTCCATCCCATTAAAGAAATTGATGGAAGGAGAGTATTTTGGAACTTTGACCTCCCAAGATCTCCAAGGCATCTTTGAGGTACTTAAAACAACCGAAACTCTTACTAATAAGGAAAAGAAGAGATTTGGAATCATTTGAAGAAGTTAGTTCCATTTTGGAACATACTGCCTCTGATGGGCACCTCCCCTGAGGTAATCCTCTCAAAAGTAGTATAAAAACAATATTCCTCATTCGAGTGGCGACAAGTGCAGAGCGATACTGCAATGAGGAACAATTCTGGTGGGCTTAATCTGCAAGCCCCCTCCATGCACTCACTTTCAGCAATATAATTGCAAGCTGATCTCCATAACAGCTTGGCGGTCCCATCCCGCAAAACCTGGCGAGGGCTTTGATGCCCCGCCAACCTTATAGCGTAGCGGTTCTGAGCACCGGAGGGCGGTTACATCCCTAATCCCTATGGTAGGGATTTAGGGCTTTGGTATAGGGTAAGGATCCCCTCTTCGCAAGAGGGGGACAGGGGAGTCGAAAAATGTTATAGTGCTTAGCTGCTTATTACGAAGCATGCAATGCTGAAAGATTTCGCTTCACCATTCGATATCACCGTAGATCTCTACAAGTAATTGGTCAGAGTTGAAAAAACTCCCCCAAAATTTGGTGGTTTCACAGAAAACCCTTATCTTTGCTGCGAATTAAATATAGAAGTTATGGCACAGTTAACATTACAGATAGATAGTCCATCTTTGTTGGAGCAATTAAAGAATGTCCTCTCTCTTATGAGAGGCGTTAAAATAGTTTCAGACTCCCCAGTTTCAAGGAGTGCTGCTTTGGAAGATGTTCCAAACGCAGAAACTTTGGCAGCAATGAAAGAGGCTGAGAGTGGTCATGATGCGGGAGTAG